>Ga0099822_1002414_pt1 | contig 23231 bp, 8 predicted proteins | sample CowpeawhiteBW_FD_76839 | JGI IMG/M metagenome (GOLD analysis project Ga0099822, IMG submission 76839) | Root nodule microbial communities of legume samples collected from California USA - Cow pea white BW | ecosystem: Host-associated > Plants > Roots > Nodule | place: USA: California | collected... | reverse complement strand
TATAAAAATATATATAATATATATATATATATATATATATATATATATATATATATATATATATATATATATATAAAGAATTAACAAGTATTTTTGTATATTACATTAATTTAACGAACTATTGATGTAGATAAAAGATTATAAGTTTTTTTTTTTCTTTTTGAACTATGTTGATGTGACAATAAATTTAAGATTCACAGGGCTTAAGGATTATGGTTAAATCTCGATTTATATTATAGTACCTTCAAAATTATATGTAACTTATAATCAATTGTTAACACAAGCTTTTGTATTCTTATGCATAAAATTTAAACTCTGTTATATAAAATAAAATCATCTCTCCTGATGAATTACATAAGCACATATGTTAATTACAACATGTTCAACGCAAATATTTGTGATTGTTAAATTTTTATTTAAAGTAATTTTACACAGTACAGAGGAGCTATGCATCATCTATAAGATATTATTGTTTACAAGTAAAATCAGTACGTTATTTTGATTTAAAAGGATCACATTAATATTTGATTGGAAAGTACAAATAAAGTTATATATATGAGTTGTTTAACTTTTCAAATTGCAATAAATTTGAGAATGGATTACTTAAATGTGATGTTTAGTATATGTATTGTATGATACGATGGAGATCCATTTTAAGATATATGTGGATTCTAATTAAGTTTAATTTGCTAACTGAAATAAAAAAAAAAATAACACACATTTAAAATATAGAAAATTACATAAACGAAAATTGATTGAAAAATCCATAATATAGTAGAAGGTTGGTGAAGATGTGTGTGAGTGAGTACTAGAAATGGCAAGAGGCATGGAAGCAAAAGGCAAAACCAAAGCTAAAAAAACATGAAAATATTTGAACCTTAATCTTAACCTAAACCTAAACCTAACCCTAACGTAGTCCACACAACAACATAAGAAGAACCAATTCACGCAGGAGGATCTCCTCGTCTGCCTGCACTCTATTCACTACCATATATATGCATCTATGATTGGAATCTTCAATGCCACGTGGCACTGCATCTTCACACGCGCCTCATGCGCGTGAGGATACACTTCCTTCCACCCCACCCTGCCCTTGGACGGACCAGAACACAACACAACCCTCGCTTTCTCTCTCCAAAGCAAAAATAAATAAATAAATAAAATTATTATGTTAATAATAAATAATAATAAGAATTTCTGATATATCTTTTTTCCCTATATATCAGCAAGAGCCAAGGGACCGAAGAAGAGAACGACTTGGGTTTAGTTTTCATTTTTTTCACTTTTATTTTTCTCTCGTGCAAATTTTCTTCTTCTCTCTCTCTTTCTCGAATTTAACCTTCGTAGTGGCCATGAAAGCTCTTGCTCCTTGACGCAGGTACCACTCTTTCTCTCTTCATATACACATCTTTGTATGTAATATATATATATGTACGGAGTGAGAAAGAGAGAGAGAGAAATAGTTATGCTGTTATTATTATTTTCTTCATCAACAACTATGTCTTGTTCACGTTTTCTTTATTTCCAATCTGTTACTTCGCCAATCGCTGTGTAACAATCACGATCCATTTTCCCAGCTTCGCTTCTTCATGTGGGTCTCGCTGCCTGCTGCTTCTTCCTCTTCTCCTTCCATGGAGGTAATAACACTGCGAATCTTCTTCTCTCTCTCTTTTATTTTCTGTTCTCTCTTTTATCTCATTCTCTCTCTCGTGCTGTGCTGCTTGTACGGTTTTAATGTACTTGCAGGTGTGTTATCTTGTAAAATAACTGATTTTCTTGGATCATATTGGAATTCTCACTGGGAAACTTGTCTGTGTTTCTGTGTGCGCGCTTGTCTCTTTCTTTCTGCTTTTATTTTTCTCTTCCTTTTGTTTAATGTTACATATCTGTGGCTGTGTCTATGTGTGTGTTTCGTCTCGTGTTGGTGTTCTTTTTTCGTTCTGGAATGTTGTTGGTTTCGCGGAGATTGTGCTGGTTTTTTGCATTCGAGAGAAATGTGCTTACTGGGGATTTTCATGCATTTCTGCGGAGTCTTCGCCTTCCTTCTCTTTTCATATATATTGTTCAGGGAATGGATCTGGTTTGTGGATTTGTTCTCGGTGCTCCTCTCGCTTTTTTGTTACCCACCTCTTCATATTAACACGTATGTCAACTCTTTGTCACGATTTTTTTATGCCAAGCTTTCTTACGGGAAGTTCATTTGGTTGGTATAGGAATTTTGTTCAACTTCCATGTTCTGTTGCTAAAGGTTCCTGTTTAATTTGGGATTTTTTTTTTACCTGCAAGTTTTTATTTTTATTTTTTCGGGAAATTAAATAATAATTATATTCGTCATTATATTTTTCTTTTTCATTTTTTTTTCTTATTTATTTAAATTTCTCCATTTTTCTAATCAATTGTGACTTTTTGATGATAATTGGGTGTAGGGGTTATGACTTCCATATAAATATAAATCTCAACTCAATGTTATTATCTCACTGATTCTGAGACGGTTTGCTCAGCCGCACTCGAACATGGCTAGCAAATTTCACCGATGAAATCGTTGGATGTCTATAATTTAAATTGACTTGCAAAATGCTTCTCTGGTTTGACTCTAGCTGTGACTCCTCGTCGATGGTTAAGTGGAAAATTCTCATTACCATTAAATCTCGTCATTATGGTCACTAGCATTTTATCAGGAAATAATCAAATCAAACTATCAATCTTGCACACAGCTGGAGGAAATGAAGATACCGACTGTGTTTTTTCTTGCTATTATGTGTGTGTTGTAGGTTCATTACAGAAACATTATCCGGTAGACAACATTAAATCTGTGTTTTATAGTGTGAGTGATGTATATAGAAAGAGAAGGGCAAGGACACTCACCCTTATTACATTCAGCTCTTGCTCTACTGTTCACTTCCCTAGCAACAAGAAACACATCAGATTAGATAAAATAATCTTGACCATCCATGTGAGATTGAATCCTCAAAATTAGTTCCTCTCACCTGATACGCGTCCTATGTGTTTTCATGTTCATCTTTTAATCTTTTTTTAAATATGTTCAAATTTATGAACAGGTGGATGCAGTACAAGTTAATGACATGAATTGTAATGAGGAGCAAGCACATGGGCAATCACTCTCTCCCGAATATTCTGGTGTTTATGATGTTTTTGGTGAGCCGGAAATATTTCCTCGGGTGGGTCAGCAGTACCAGGTTCAACTTCCTTGTTTAATTTCAAAATCTGACTATCACTGCTATCTAAGGAATCCAAACGAGGTAGATAACTCTGCAAGTGCTCTCCATAAGTTTCGAGTTGGATTACCGATCCCAATAATTTGGATTAAGGATGAACTTGAGAACAGTAGGCATAATCGGCAGGAAAAAGCCTCCAAGTCAGATGGAGTTACCAATAAAAATGAATCTTCAAAACAAAATTGTATAAAAGAGACCTCTAATGATCGGGGGGGTGATATAGTAAAGGCTAAACTTGGGCCAGTGGACAGTACATTGGTCAGTGAAATGACATTGGGAGAATCGGGAGATTCCAATATGCAACAAGAAACAGAGATTGAGATGCTCGAGAAGCATAGTAATAAAGGTCATTCTTTAGTTCCTGGGTCTGCGAGTGACACCTGGAATGAAATTGAAGAGGCCAGTTTCATCCTTGGCTTGTATATATTTGGGAAGAACCTTGTTCAGGTGAAAAGATTTATTGGTAATAAGAACATGGGAGATATACTGTCATTCTATTATGGAAAATTTTATAAATCTGACAAATATCAAAGATGGTCTGGATGCAGAAAAACGAGAAGTAGAAAATTCATTTATGGCCAAAAAATTTTCACAGGACCAAGGCAACAAGAGCTTTTGTCTCGATTACTACCAATGGTATCAGAGGAATGCTACAATAAGTTACTCGAGGTACTCAATTAATTCTTGATCAAGAGCATTTTTTTTTTTGTACATTATAATAGAAAAGTTCTGTGTGACAATTATTTTCATTTCAATTTCAACATAAGAATGCATTACCTTTTATCGTAGCTTTAGAAGTCTTTTGCATCACGGACCTCATTACTTATGCAGAACAAAACAGTTATCTTAGCATTTCTACTGCCTATTAATTAATGTACCTTCTATGTATCTTAAGGAATGTGTGATGAATATATTAATTCAATTACTTGGTAGGTTTCCAAGGCGTTTGCAGAGGGAAAAATGCTTCTAGAAGACTATGTTTTGACTTTAAAGGCCTTAGTTGGGCTCAAAGCTCTTGTTGAAGGAGTAGGAGTTGGTAAGGGAAAAGAAGATCTTACGGGACTCGCTATGGATTCCATGAAGCCTACTCAAGCAGTAACTGTTCGCCAAGAAATACCAGTTGGCAAGGCATGTTCAATGCTTACACCTCCGGAAATAATAAGCTTTCTAACAGGTGATTTCAGATTAAGCAAAGCTCGAACAAGTGATCTATTCTGGGAAGCTATTTGGCCTCGTTTACTTGCCAGAGGTTGGCACTCAGAGCAGCCAGATAGTCATAACTATGCCGTTGCTTTTAAGCATTCTCTGGTCTTCCTTGTCCCTGGAGTTAAAAAATTTTCGAGGAAACTGGTGAAGGGAAATCACTATTTTGACTCTGTTAGTGATGTCTTGTGTAAAGTTGCTTCTGACCCTGAGCTAATTGAGCTTGGGACAATTGCAGATAATGATTGCACTAGCAAAGAGGGAACTGGTTGGGCACAAGATACAAAACTGGATCGTGAAAATTCCCCGGATCAACCACGCCACTGCTATCTCAAGGTAAAAACTCCAAACCGCAGCACAGATGTCATGAAATTTACTGTTGTGGACACAAGTCTGGCTAGTGAAATGATGAAGAATGTGAGAGAACTGAGAAGCTTGCCCTTTGAGTTTTAAAAACTTGTACTTTTGAAAATGACTCTGATGATGATAAGAATATTTCTGAGGAGCACACAAATGAATCCGAGTCTGCCAAGACCACCTGCTTTGATAGGAGGAAGAATGGCATTACTAAAGCCAGTAAATCTAATATTGGTAAGGGTGTCTCTTCACTTTTGAATGGTTTTGAAAACAATGTCCCTTCCAAAGTGGAGCTGCCAAGGAGTGTCATGGCTTCTAGTGGCCTATCTGCTGCCTCCAAGGGCCAGAAGCCAGAAGAATTCTTGTGCAACACACTCAAAAGGGATGGTTTGAATTGCTCATCACTCCAGAGAATGGTATCGGATAATAAAAATGATCTAGTCCCTGTTACAAAAAGAAGGAGGCGATTAAATGCTTGTAGCCGCGCAAAGAAAAATAGCAACACTGCCAATTTCTTTGTGGTTCCTAGAGGAAAAGAAAAGGAACCCGGGTTTTGTTTGGATACAGAAAATTCAAAATCTAGTGCAAATGTATCTGCAAACTTCTTTGTGGCTACTAGAGTAGAACAAGAGGAAGCCAGTCTTCAGAAGTCAAAATTTAGTGAGAGAGTTTCATGGGATATCCCACCCCAGGAGAAGCAGTCATTAGCAGGTTTTCCAACCCAGAAAAACAAAAGACTAGCAGATTCTCTGTCAAATCTAAGCTCAATCATCAATGAAGAAGCTGTTCCTGACACTAGTTCTTCAGGCGCTATGGATCAATGTAGTAAACCCCAGCCACGGACTATGATTGACCTTAACTTGCCTGTTTCACCAGAAGTTGAAGTTGATGAACCTTTTGTGAATGTAGTGACCGAGATTCAGCAAAATGAGATAGCTAAGGAATCAAATGATCTCAGTGTTGGAACAAACTCCAAACTTAGCGATCAACCTGAACAACAGCCTGACATGCACACCCGGAGGCAGAGCACCAGAAACAGGCCACCAACAACGAAAGTGCTTGAAGCTTTTGCTTTTGGATATCTAGACAGAAAGGAGAAGCGAAAAAGTAGAGATTATCTTCAAGACGGCTCAATAACAAGATCTTCCGTATCTCGCAAAGTGGGAGGCTCTAGTAATGCTGGTACTGGTCTTGAAAAAGAAGAAAAAACAGATATCGTCATTAATGGTAGCCCTGGCAGTGACTGTAATATACACAGGCTCCAAGTTTAATGAAGGATAAAGGAAACTGAGTGTTCAAACTCAACTCTAGACTCAGGATGTGAATGTCACTTCTTTGAATCCAAGCAGTGGAAGTTTGATTACCAGGATCCAAAATTGTTAGATGGCGCATGATATGAACAAGATAGCAGCATTTTCACTGATTGAAGTGGTTTTGCACATAATGGATGTTAGATATTAACCTCCAAGGAAGGTTTTTCATAAAACTTTCAGGTCTTTCCAATAGAATGCACTATAAACTACATAGAGAAACCCCTCTGTTCTTCTCAGCTTTGCAATCAACAGAATCTGAGAGATGTTTAGTCCCTGGAATTGAACTTTTATGCTTTTCTCATTTCATAGTTGCAGTACCAGTCTTCAATGTCAGACATGGTTTCAGTCAACCCTTGCTGCCCCTGGTTATGAACAGAATACACAGCAAGTCAATGCACATTGTGACAACAGTTTTTTTCTTTTTAATGTTAAACCTCATCAGATTCTGTCAGATGACAGAAGAAAAGTAAATGGAGCAGCAGTTACCATAGGCCTTTTCCCTATTGAATGGGTATGTCCTTCCTTTATACATGCATATATGATGTGATTTCATCGTTGTTATATTAGGTGGTTGTTTCTAATAATTTACTACTTCGCTTAGACCAAGCGTGGTTAGTTACCTCCCAAGTTGTGAATCATAAAGCCATTGTCTCTGTATGTAAAGTATAGGTGTTTATGGCTTCACTTTTCTCCTCAAACAAAAAGAGTTTTTCACCAAATTTTCAAATCTTAACTTACTGTTAGATGAGGACATATCTTCAAGTCGACCAAATTTGCTTTGTAGTGATATATTTTTCTGTTCAAATTTACTTAGCTGTGTAGATTTTAAAATTCAAGTGAATTATTTTATTTAACTAATGATACCCAAGTTTGTCATTATCTTATTTTTTGGACTTTCTATTTAGGCTAACCTTGATTTGTCCCATTCAAGTTTCACAGTGGACCCATAAATAATCGAGCTTAGGTCTAAAAATGTGATTTAATCAAACTTTAGGGTTAAGATTGAGTACATATATCTTAACTCATCTTTGATGTGAAGTCTCTATTTTTTTATTTTATCTTTACTTGAATGTATTGTTTGTTCAGTTCTCTTCGTTCCCAATATTTGGAAAAATGTTTTTTCTTAACAATTTTTCATTCTGTCAATTCTCTTCTCTGCAATTGACATTTGAAAGTGACTTTGTCCACTTTTGTTTTACGTCTTGCAAAACCTAAGCTTCCGTTTCCAACAAGTATAATACATAAATGATTTAACTACTAGTTTTTCTTGTTAGGCTTTGTTTTATTATACAGAAAGAGGAATATAATCACAACACCTTATAAAAATGCATGTTTTAATCCTATTGTTAAATTTATTTGCATATAAGTGAAAACAAAATATGATTAGCTAATCTGGTTGTTTAATGACTCATACATAATCGTACACACCCAAATTAAACTTTAGCATTTTAAAAAGGTATTATTTAAAAGAAAATTTATAAATATTTTAAAAGTTGACTTCTAAATAATTGTAGCTTTTTAATAAATATAGTGTGTGTAAAAGACAAATGTAATTTTTTTTTCTAAAATTCCTTTGAATTGAAAAATAGCATGTTTAAAAACAATTTCCTCTATTTTAAATATCAATATTATGTTAATATTATGTTAGCATTGCTGGTGAAAGAAAATTTAAAATTCATTTTTATAATAATGTGTTGATTTGGTTTTCAACATTTTGTAATTCCAACTTCCCAACCCCAACTAACTATCAGTTTCGGACATAAATTACGTCCCAATCTGATGATGTTGTCGGTTTCTTTATTAAATTCCAGCAAATGGTTTTATATTTTTGAGTACTTCAATTCTCTGCAATGTGTCAATAAGGATCTTCCAATAATGAAGTCATATACACTTTCATCATATTTTTTATTTCTAGTATTAATATATTCTCCAATGCTAATTTGTATTTATAATTTAATTTTTATAATTCATATATCTAAAAAAAATTCTATCCCTATCATTGACCAACTCTGACAAATATTTAATTGATAGAAAACCTTGTGTTCAATTTCTAAAGCGTTTTTGTTTATGAACCATTTTAATTACTAAGTGTTTCCAAAAAGGTTAAATGAACACAAAATACTTATATAATCATGAAATGGCAAGGTTTGTAGTTGTTACAATGTTAGTGTGAGAGTGTGTTTCTTGTTAATATGATCTTCATATGACACGTGCTAATAGACTTTAGTTTAACCTAAGATTATAGTGTCTGTAATTCGAGTGAGATTAAATGTTAAAAAATGGACAGAAATTGAAATGAGTTCTATGAGAACGTTTCATCAAAGTTATAATACGTTTTTTTAATTATTGGTCTTATTAAATAAAAATAAATGTTAGAAACAATTTATAATAAATGATCTGATCAAATTGATCTAAGCATGTTTCATGTATAATTAATTGTTGCTGGTACTGACAAATTAAAACAATGAAAATAACAGATGTCAGAGGAAAATAGATAAGAGAGAATTAAATTTTGAGAAAAAAAAAAAAAAGAAAGGCTAAAACTGCACTCAATTTTAGTGTCATCTACTCAAATCAAATAGTCTGAAATCCTATAAATCCTATAACATTCTAACATGTGAACATGTGTGATGTGTTACCTCCACGTGGGAGAACAAAGTGGAAGAATCATTTTTTTTTCTAGTAGAAAACTCAAAGTCAGTTAAACTTATTTTGTTAATTTATATCACAATAATATTATTTAGTTACTTATCTAATTCGATCACAATAATGTATTTCTTATATTAAAAGAAATTAGATTAGCTTTGATAAATATGATAAATTCATTACTTTTTATAAATATCAGTGAGAACATGTGTTCCTTTTTAAGATAATAAAAAATAATTTTAATAATTTTATTATTAATATAAATAATTTTAATAATTTATTATTAATAATTTTATTTATTTTGTAGTTAATTTTATAATAAAAAAATAAATACATTTAAAAGAGGTAAACTAAAACGTCAAATTAGTAAAACAAATAGTTAGTTAAAGAGTAAAAATTAATAAAAAAAATTTTTTAGTTTAAAAAACTTTTATTTAAAGGTCAAAATTGAAAAACAATATATAAACATCGACAAGAGAAATCTTCTATAAATTATGATAATAAAAGATAGTTTTTATAATTTTATTGTAAGTATAAATAATTTTTATAATTTTACTGTAATTTTTTTTTTGTTTTGTAGGTAATTTAAAAATATTTAAAATTAAAAAAATCAAATAAAAAAAGTGGTTAAATATAAAGAAAAAATTACTTAAAGAATAAAATTAATATAATAATTATTTTAATTTAAAATAAAATCATATAAAAAAATAAAATTAAAAAAAATGTTAACACCAAAAAAATGAATATATATATATATATATATATATAGATATAATATTCGTATATAGTAAAAATATTTTTATTCAAATATATTTTAGGAGAAAAAACTAGGAATCATTAATTTTACAAAACCCATAATTTCTTTTGAAAAAAGAAACTATAAACCAAAAAATTATATAACTTTATTAAAATTAGTTTATACGGTAACATATTTCCTATTTTTTAATTTATCTTATAGTTTATAATTTTAATCATTGTGACAAAAATAATAAAATATTAATTCTTTAAATATGTTTTAATATATTAATTACAATTATTATTTAATTTATTTTTTAATATAGAAAATAGTTACATGAAAAAAAGAAAGAAACTTATTAAATTTAGTTAAATTTACTATTTTTAACAATTTTCATAATTTTTAAAATAAAATTCAAATTAAAAGTTAACTTCTAAACAATTATACTTAACCATGTTATTCTTACCATAATACATTATCTTAATATTTCATACCTTCGTCTAGTCCAAAATCGATCCTTCGAGGTGTGCTTCTCTCCAAAGATGAATTTAAGAAAACAAAAAAATAGTCAGTGAATTTAAAGAAATGTAGAAGAAATAAGTCAATGAATTTAAGGAAATGTGAAAAAAAAATGAAGTTATTTGTTTTAAGCTAAAAACGAGATAAAAGTAAAATTTATAAAAGTTTGTAAACGATTTAATGATATAATAAATATAAAATAATGTTTTAATAACTATTAGATTAATTCTATGATTAAAACTAATATAAATAAAATATAATTATTTTTATTAATTTTAGTATTATTATTACTAGTTTTAATATTATTATTGTTAGTCTTCTTATTATTATTAATATTATTGATTTTAATATTATTATATTATTACTGTTATTATTAGTAAGTAAAAACAATCTTTTTAAATTATAATTTTAAAAAACTAAAGAATATTTATATAAATATATATTATTCAGTTGTCTTTGTCTTCTCGTTCCTTTTTCCGTACAAGAACGAGAATATTTCATTATTCATTACATCTATGTTGAGAAATCAGTTATCCATTTTGTCAAATTGAGAATGAAAAATAAGTGTATGTTAAAATATAACCCCCCATTGTTTGACCACTTACCAAGTTAAACAAACCAATAATACAAAAACACACGAATCCTGGACATCAAACATTTGATAAATTATCCAAGTTAGAGGGACCCATTTTTTTCAAATGAATATCAATAATAAGAATCCTGAGGACTGCAACAGTATTAGCCTACAAAAATTGACAAATTTGAGGATAGACTACTTTTGTCAAAGAGAAGAGAATTATAAAAAAAATCGACACAACATAGTCTCAAACTCGAGCACAAAAAGATGTTCACTCTCACCGAATTTGGCTAAAAGACCAAATTTAAGTTGAATCCAGACACCATTGGATTCTAGACAGGCTTTACACCATCTTGGAAATATACATTTTGAATTCAATATCAGACGTAGACATCAAGAACGAATCTTTTCCATCTTAAGGAAGTTCAACCTTATCATCTACAACTATCATTAAAATGAATTAGCAAATCCCTCACTTTCTTCCTACACTACGAGGGATCAATTTGTATATTGAAAAAGAATATGATTAATAACTGGAGAAAAAGTGGGGAAAAATCAACTAAAAACGGACTCTAGCCAATCTGATGTCAACTCATAAGCAACAAATGTAACAGCACCAGCAGGTGCAGCTTTAATAGTAGATGGGATTATCCCCTTGTACAAACCAGCCCAACCCTCTAATCGCAATATCCGTTGCATGGCATCGAACATGTTCCTGTATGCACGATGCTCAACTCGAGCTCCATATCTTGGATGTCTTTGAAGCCCTTCAATCTGCACCAACAAAGAATGAACATCCATTATTATAAATGACAATGACAGAATAACACAATGACAGAATGAACATCCATTATTATAAATGACAATGACAGAATGAACATCCATTAAACACCCTCTCCTTCTCTCAGATGACACCAAAAAATCATGTATCCATGCCAAAAATAATCACCAATTTACAATTTTTAGGGTTGAAAGGCCATGACATCTACAACTCTAAGTTCTGAAATAGAACTTCCAATCCCTGTACTGATCTTTACTAGGTGTAGAGGTTTACCTGAAATCTTTTCTTGACGACATCAAGTGGATGACAGACAAGTTTGGCACATGTTCCAGCTGCTAACCCACAAAGGAAAAGCTGAAAGCTAGAGATATTGTCTTCTACAGCAGTGTTGGAAACTCTATGATTCCAAGCCTACAATTTCACACATGCAATACATTATATGTTAACAGGACCAAACACTACGGTACAAAAGTAAAGTAAACTAAACATTCATCAGCTGTGTGAAGCAATCCAACTCCCTCTTTAAGTACAAGCGGAAATAAATCAATAGTGACATAATTTCAAAGTTGATTTTCTCTTTTGCTAATAATTCATCAACTTTAATCTGCAATATAATAAAAATTGCTAACCACAGATATGAGTTGTGCACACCACTACTTCCTCTTTAAAATTGAAAACAGATTCGCTTTTGGACAACATTGAAAATAGTGTAGCAGCATTAATAGCGCAAATAATTCATCCAACAAAATGGCAATAGTAATTCATAAGGTATTCCACACTGAAAAGCATGGCAACAGATAAAACAAGGATATAAGACAATGTATAATAAAACTGAAACTGAAAAAATTATCCACATAAACCAATCCTCACAACTGAATCAGAGCATCGCATTCCACCAAGAAGGCTACAATACGAAGGAATAATATTAAATAGCATGGAAGACCGAATCATGCAGTGTCCATGGGAATCTACCATATCACCACATTAGAGTGTCACAATAAACAAAGTAGAACATCCAAAGAATGCAGATCATAATCATGTCAAGAAATACAGATGCGCTTTAAATAAAAGGACTGGAATTGTACCATGGCCCAACGCTTAAATGTATCATACGTGCCAAATTGTAGGCCTGCATAAGGTATAATCTCCACTAGAGTAGGGGACAGTCCAGAATACAAGCCTTGGAATCCACGTGTACGAACAATATCAATGAATGCTGATCTCATGGTTGGATATACCTATAGCAGTATATTGACAAATAATTGTTACAAATAAAAAAAACTTCAAAATGGACCAAAGCAAGATCTTTATTTCCACACAAAGCAAAACAAAACAGCATAGAAAGCATAAGCATTTAGAGTTAATGAAATCATTAATGAAGATCTCATATCTGCCACAAGTACTCAAAAAGGAACACCACAGTGTTCACACTCAGCTGTAGCAATCCTTAAACGGGAAACATACAATACTAGTATACCATGGATTGATACTTGAGTCCATTTCACAACCAAGCTGAAGTCGAACTTAATAAGGTTCAAGGTATTCACTATAGTCCCATAGTGTATTATAACAAGGTTCTATTGTGACTTATGGTCTGCAGCTGTCAATGATTCGGTATAATCAATAGAAGAGAACAGATGTTATAGTTTGAAAGGCATTCATCTCTATGATTATCCTTAAAAATATATGAATAACCAATATGAGAAGGGATCAAATTACTACAAAAGTAAATATAAAAGAGTTAATCCTCTTTCCTTTAATCCAACCCCATAAGATGAATTACCCATTACAACCATAAGACTAAATTTACTCTTGGAAGTAAATATATCCCTTAAAAAGTAGCTCTTGTCATTTAATTTGAGTTTCTTCCACTTGACATTTATTTGAGTTCCTTCCTCTGTTTGACATTAGTTAACAAGTGTGAAAAAGAAAACAATAAATGAAAGTCCGTAGATTTCTCACACTAGCCACGATAACAGATAATTAAATACTTTGAAATTACAAACTACAATATCTTGAGGAATATCAGATTTGATTTCTCTCCAATGTGGAGAGCATAAAGGTTGGTGTCTCCCTAGGCATTTGAACAATAGTGCATTTTAGAAGAATAGCATAACTTTGAAGTGGACACAACTCAAAACTAACAATACTGTTGATAGAGCTAATTTGAAAAAGAAGCATCCTCTTGCTTGCAACAAGCAAAATGAACAAACAAAACAAAAAAGTGATGTCAAAGTTTATAAACATTCAAGCCCAGAGAATGAAGTGTAGGCTCATATTCATTACGGAGAAGATAAAAGCCTAAAGTTTAAGAACCAAATGAATGTGTTTAAAAAGCAGACCAATAATTTGCTTCACTCTACAGAACACTAATTAACATTACATAAATTTAGTTTTAATCTGTTTAGCGAACTTAAAACTAATAATGCTTATACCTTTGGTTCCCCCTGAGATGCTAATATGGTACGGAGAAGATCAAAAGGATATGAACCTACTGTAGCTGCACACCCAGCTAATGCTCCACTGACATATGAAAGATAAGGGCTCAAATGAATGTGATTCTCTGCACACAAAAAGATAAAGCAATCAATGAAAAAATAAAATACTATAAATAAAAAATAAAGAACATATTTTAGTATATAATAATTATAACTATATTTCTGAACAGTGCAGCAGAGTGTATGACAATAGGCTTTAGCTAGCCTTGATAGAGTACAAAAATACCGCAATGAATTTGATAAAACTCCCAAAAAATGATTTCTCATTGGTTTTAATGAAGACAACACATGGAGACCGTGAATTACAAAATAGAATACCTGTCTTTGAAGAGCCAGAGACAAAAGTCTTCAACTTATGTAAAACTGTAAATTGTATAGCTGTATATGGCATAACCATTAGCAATGCCGGGACATTTCCCCGCCAAAATCCCTGAAAAAGGGGTAAAAAAAAAATGCTTTTAGCCGCAAGAAAAAACACACAGAATGACAAACATAAAAGGGTAACAAAAATCACGGGGTTTATTTATTGTTTCCTCTACCTTGACGCCTTCTTCTCTTAGAATATCTTTGGTTGCTTGAAACATGCCAGTATATTTTGATGGTGCAGACGCAGCTGCAGCCAAATCCTTACGTAGTAAAGCCCATGAAGATGTGGGTTCCAGTTGAACCTGTTATTTTAAATTTGAGCCATAATAACACAACAAAATAAAAAAAAAAAAAAAACCCAACCAAAAATATAACACAGACACGAACATACCTGGAATCTAATCTTAATAACATCGAGGGGCGATGTAACAGTCCGTGATATTCCTCCGGAAATTGCTCCGGCCGAGGAATCAATCAGGGCACGCCTCAGTTTACTCGGTTCCTCCATTGCCGCAAATAGTCTCCTCCGTTTTAGGGATGCAACCTGCAACGGCTAATGAAATTAGGGTTTCTGAAAATCGGAGAAAAGCCGATAGAGAAATTAGGGTTTAGGATCTGTGCGTTTGCAGAGAGAGGGAAAGGGACCTCGGAGAGATGGAGAAGGGGACAATGGAGAAGAGAGCCGACATTGAAGACTAGAGAGAGAGAGAGAGAGAGATGAAGAGAGAGAAACCGGTAAACAGAGGAAACAAGTTTTCAATCTGATTGAGTCAGATTTGGCGGAGAGAGACGCAGTTTATTTATAGAAAGACATGAAGTGAATGATGATTGAGTTTATGAGAACAAAATTTTGCTTTGAATTGGACGGAGAGATTATTGCATTGCAGGTATACTAATAATACAATATTCTCTTTCTTCATTCAGATTCCCCTATTTATTGCTAAACCTTTCTCTCTTTTATTTTCGTAAATCACACATTCTTCTTCTTTTTTTATTCACAAATCAATGTTTATCTTTGATCTCCTTCATGATTTCATGTTAATTAGTTACATTTGAAAAGTTACAAATAAAATTTAACCCAAAACTTGAAAAGAAGTTTTAAAATAGGAATTTCTTTTCTTTAATCTATAATATTTCTTTTATGCAGCTACTAATTCATAAGGTTACTTTGATAATTTATGTCTATACGAGGATTGGATTAAGTATTCAACAAAAGTTCGAATTCAAAATCAAACAAAATTCAACGCAAATTACTCTCTTTTATATTAATCCAAAAATAATTATAAATTATAATGATAACAAAATAGGTAGTTTCGAAAGTGGGTATCTTCTCTTTAGTGTTTTCCTCACTTTTTCAATATTTTGTTTCAAATTTTACGTTATATTCACGCAGCTAATTAAAAAGATTTCTCTCTCAAATATCTAAAATTATCGTTTTTTTCCCGGTATATTTATATTTTATCTTTTGTTATCATTTATCTCTTTCAACGTAAAATAAAAAAACATATCTTCTTATATTTTTATTTCTAATATTTTGAAAAATGTAAAAATATTAAATATAACTTGCATCATAATTTTCATTGTTTATTTTAATAAAAAATATAATTTACCTCACGCTTTTCAGTTCAGTTTCTTCCCACATAAAAAAAAAAATACACACTAACAAAATAAGATAAAAAAAACATAGTTTATCTATTAATCACAATAAGATAGACGAGTTCTCTTATTGTATTATATATTTATATCTAATATCACACAATTCCTTAAATAACTGATTTTCTATGCATTCAATTTCCTCTTTTAAATAGAAACTTGAATTAGAGACTTCGTTGGAAAAATATTTCAAAGTCTTGCGATTGGATGGGGGAGATTAAAGTCATAGGATTTGACCATAATTTAGGGTTAATTTCTATTTCAATTAACTTTGATTCTCCATGATTAAGCACAAAAGTGAGTTAAGTAAGGTTGGTGGATACACCAATCTTATGTAGAGGATTAGGTGAGAGGAGTCACACTTAAACAAATAAAAAGAAAAATACCAAAAAAATTATTAAAAAAATAAAGTAAGAGATGAAAATGAGGGTGGATTTAGAAAAACGTAGTGGTGTCCTAAAGGAATGGTGCTAAAGCAACCTTTATAGTTGCTGCAAAAACAATTCCTCCATTGATTACCATTCAAGCTTTTGCTTTTTTATTTTTTTGTCTTTTTTGACGCGATCGTGTTTACTTTCTGCCTACAAATAAATAAATATATTCAAAAGAAAATAGAGAACACTCTTATATAAATATAATCTTAAAAATTTTAAAGGTGAATCAATAATTTAATTAAACATATAATATTAAATTTTATATATTAATATATATATATATATGAATAATTTTATATAATATTTAACAAAATATCTTAGCACACATTCTCATAATTCGTATAATAATTAATTGTTCCACAAATTTAAGTTTAAACTCACTCACTGATATTTGTCATTAACTTTAAATATTTCACAACCATGTGAGTATAGATCTCAACAATGTTATTTATATTATTTAGTTGAGTATTAATAATTTTTATCTTTAATGTATATTATCTTCCATATTATTTTTCATTTATCTCACTCAATTAGAATTAATAAGGTAATAGGACAAGACGAGTTTAACTATCACATATTCATTTAAAAAAAAGAGTATTATCATCTTTATATCCAAACTCAACAAATTTACGGATATATAAATTTTGTCTCATTCTCATTAATATCAAGTAATGGACATAAATTTATACTCAAATTCATATTCATTTTCTTACCATTTTAATATTAATTAATTAAATTTTATAATATAATAAAAAAAGTTCAAATAAAATATAATGTTATAATATTCTCATTTCTTCATTATAGAATATTTAGAAAAATTACAATGTATATGTTCAAAATTAGAGTACCAAATAAAATGTTATGAGAACTAACATGTTTATTAAATTTGTAAATAATAATGAATCAGATTTGATAAAATTTAAAAATATGTTTAAAAGGTTATACAAAAATAGAAATATTTTAAATATCTCTTTACTTCTATTTTTTAAATTTTATAACAAATATAAAACTAATATTAATTAAAATTTCTAATATAATTTTTACTAATATGATAAATGACAATAAATAAGATTTATGACAATAAAAAATTATTATATTATAATAAAGGAATTTATTTTATATAATTATAGTAATATAATTACACTTATAATAATGTTATAAAATAAGCATAATTATATAAAAATATTAAAACAACATTTTAAATGATAAAAATAAAGAACAAGTAAGAATATATAAAAAAAAGTAAAAATAATTAAATGTGTATTTTATAAATTATTCGATACATTATTTAATGAAATCGTATAAAAGAAAACAAATATATATAATTAATAAAATGAAAAATATATTTTTTAAGAAAATTTTTTCAAATATTAAATTAATCTAATTATTGAGAGATGATAAATTTTGTTTTAGCAAAACAAATAATTTTTTTGAAGTAAAACAAAAATTAAAAATAAGAGTATGAAGAAGATAATTTTTTTTATTGTCTGTATAAATGAATGATTTGTGTTATTGAACACTTTAGTAGAGTTAAACATTCTCGTATAAAAATAATAATAAATATAAATATTAAAAAAATAAAAATATTCAAATATAAAATATAAAAAAAAATATTGAATTTACATAGGCGGTTAACTTATTATGAGTTTTGTGTGGTAGTTGGACATTAAAAGGAGTTATTATAATTGATGTGTTGTTATCTTAAAGTATAATCAAAATAAAATAAGAAAAGGTTTTGTGATTTTTTATTTGGTTTTTAGTTTTTGAATTTCGTTGATTCTGTTTTAAACACTCTCTACACACAAATATGGAATCATATTTAAATATTCATAAATTTTTTATGTCTCCCTGCACGGCACTGAGAATGTGTCGTTGATATCAACTTCACTAGTGCACTTTCAGTGGTCAAAAATTCTCCGCGAAGGAATATAAAACTTTAAAAAAATTAGAGTTAGAAATCTAAAAAGTTATGGCTATCAATATCATTGATATTTTCTACTAAAGATATCAAATATATGGTTGGATTAAGATTTTATTACTATAAACTAACTCATCAAAATTCAGAAAAAACGTTTTATTTCCTTGATAAAACTAAATATAGTTAAGTCTGTATTTTAAAAACTAATTTTAATTTTAGTACCTTCTATTTCTTTTTAATTCCTTTTCATTGCAATTTTTCTCCATCTTAATTAAGGATGTTTTAGTCCAAAAATAATTAATACGGAAAACATTATAGATTGAGTCTTTTAAAAATAGGAAACATTACTTCTTATTTGAGATTTATAAATAAGAACCAAAAACAAGTAGTATTTACATTTGAACAAATACATTCTTTTGATAAAGCTTTTTGTGTTTTAAATTTTTGGGAGTTCTTTATAAATCTTATGTTTTTATTTCTTCATCTTTAATTTTAAATTTCCTTTCAATGTTAAAATTATCCCAATATCACAATATGAATATTTATTATCGATCTAAAATATAATTTATACGTCCAAAATATTCTATAAAATAATTAGTTACATGTATTTTCATAACATAATACAACAATAAAATAAACATTTTACGCAAATAATAAATAATTTGGTACAATTGTTTTGTTTAGGTAGGGTTTATTTTAAAGGTTTATTGTTTTTTTAGTTTCTGAAAATTAGTACAATTATGTTAACTTTGTTTAATTTCTTAAAATTAAAAAAATAATAATAATTCATAAACACTAAATTTGAAGGACTGTCAATAATTTAAATTTCACAAGTACTTAACAGTAAATTTCTTTTACTCTTAAATTTTAAACCTTATAACCAGATTTTAAGTTGCTTTGCTCATTTTTTTTTTCTTTTACTTTTCTTTCTATTATATGTTCCATCTAAGTTTGAGTATATTTCACACTTCTGAATAACAATTTCTAAAGTGATATCCTAGTCCTATCCCACTTAATAAAATTTTTTGTCGGCTAAAGAAAGTAAGATAACTTCAGGATGATACGTTGATGACACTAATATTCTTGAATTTGTTTTAGAGTAAATATATAGATATATGTATTAAATAAATGTATGTCATGTTGGATTATTTAAGGTTAAATGTTTAAAATTTTATGTTGAATTAGTCTGTCGTTTTTATAATTAAATTGAAGAATAAAACCTTGTGAAGTCTTGAAAATGTTGATGTTAGAATAAAGCATTATGGTCTTCTTTTCTACTTGTTCATGCTATATTGCCTAAAAGATTATATTAATATAGAGTGCTCTACGGTAAACATTTAATACATATTTTGATTTTGAGAGTTTGATATGAACTTTATTAAAATGTGAACTTATAAAATTTATGAGTTATATTATAATATGAAATATTATGGGTCATATAATTATAATATCAAATATTATGAATGTCGAAAATTTATAGGGATTGTGAAGATATGAAAGATATGAAATATAAGAGATATGTTATTAGAGGAACTTGTTATTTTATGTTATTCATACGATTGAGTTGAAAGATTCTCCTTGTTTATCATGCGATCAGTTAAATCAAGTTAAAAGTGTGTTCTTCATCCTTCGTCACATCTTACACAATGGTCAATCGACAATCATATGTGAACGAATTGAAAATAATTGTAATGTGACTTTACGTGATATTTATTAAAAATAAAGTCACAAAATTATTGATCTAAGAATTTTTTTTTTTAAATGTAAATTTCAACTAGATGAATACTTAAATAAATACGGACTTAAGTCATCATTTAGTGTAGTTCTGATTTAACAAACATTTACATCTAGAATGACTATTGTGGTAATGGTAGCATATCAATGCATTTTTCGTGGTAGAATCTATGAATTGTTGGTCTTATGCTATTTGTCAAATGAGTATTACATCATTTAGAGTTGAAGAATGAGAGTTTCAAAGGGTCGACAGAAAAATTACTTTGTTTCTGTCTTCATCCTATTCTTCTTTTTGCCTGATACGTAATAATATATAGGACGTCATTAGACAAATTTTGTACTTACAAAAAAAAAATGTTGAAACATTAATTTTGCAGTACAGTGATTTTAATAGAAAATATCACGTTAAGATATTTTATGTGCATCTAACATGTCTGTGGAGATTTATATATAATACTAATTAAATATAAGTCTAACCCATATTAAGATAAATGTTTGTGAATATTTTTTTTATATAATACTAGCTGAGACACAGGTGTGATTATCATACCTTTATGTCTGTATTTTAAGTTCGAAAACAAAAAAATTGAAAATAATAGTAAGAAGTATATTAGTGTACATACAACAAATATGATGAAGAAACAGAAAAAAACAAACAATTAAACTCATGACAATTAAAAAAAATAAATTCAGCTGTTGCTATTAAAAATCAAAATATACACAAAAAAGATTTTTTTTTTATATATAGGTATAAATTCTATTGTTTCGCTTTTATTTAATATATAGAATGGTACGTAGATTTCGATAAGATATCTATAGTGCACGATTTGCCGATAAGTAGTTTAAATCATAGATTCAACTAATATTTTGTTTTTTTAATACAGGTGTGAGAAATTAGAAAAATAATAATTAAGCTTAACACAGACTTTAAACCTTTTATTTATATTTAATATACATATTTAATAGATTACTTGTAGAATTTTATTATAAGATAAAGAAGTTATATTAACTAACGAGGTGAAAATTATGATTTTGAGGTGCTGGGTATATTTAGAACAGTTAGAGTTTAAGGCCCGATTTTAAAAGAAGACAGCGATCAATATAATGAGTATAAGGGGTGCAAATAGAAATTCAATGAGATAATTTCCTTTCAACAAACAAACAAAAACTGTCTTATTCTCCAACTATTTTTTATTATTATCCTTGATTCTCCCTCTTCCTCCTCCGGGTTATTTATTTGAGGTTAAATATGTTTTTGTTATTTAATTTTTAGTGAAAATTAGAATTAGTTTTTTTTAGAAATTTTGAATTAATTTAGTATTTTATCTTTATAAATATGTGAATTTAATCATTTAAATCAATTTTTTAAAGTTTATCTGATGTTTTAAATATATTTTTCAACTAACATTGAAGTGAAAATGTATCAAATGGTATAAACAAACTAAAATACTATAATGAAATGTGTTTGAAACGTCAACTAAACTTAATAAAATTTGGTTAAAAATACTAAATCTACGTATTTACATAATTGAGAGACTAAATTGATTAAAGGTTATCAATAATGATTAATTTCAATTTTCACCAAAAGTTAGATGACCAAAAATATATTTAACTTTTTTTTTCTTTACCGGTTAATCTCAATCTAGAAAGAATGATATAGACCTTCAAGAGAAAAAGTCTATACCTAGAGTAAGTTTTTTCAACTTTCTTCTTTTCCTCTTTAATCACACGTGCATGAAATTGTGGATTTGTGGATCATAAAGAATTTTGAGTTGATTTAAGACTATTGATGATTTTGATTTAGAAGTTTTAGTCAATAAATTAAGGCTAAAATCAACCTTTTGGTCTACTTCTATTTACCTATTTAATGTCATTTATATAAATATAACAAAAATTATTAAATTGAATCCATTTAACATAAGATTTGATTAAACTAAAAACAAATAAATAAAAGAATCAATTTGAATAAAAAAAGTGGGAATCTAAGGAGGATTTTAACTCTAAATGAACTTGTGTTTTTGTGCTTTAATTATCTTTCCAAAATTTATTTTGTTAGAGTTAATGAAAAATTAAGGTTAAGGAAATTACCTCTACTTCAACTTCACTGCATGTTATATTTGAAAGTTTTGAGTTATGTGTTAAGTTTTAAGATATTTGAATGTAAATAATTTTAAAAGTTTTAAAAAATGAACTTGAAGTCTAACCGAACTCTACCAAATTAGTTTGTAAGATAAAATTTGTCCATACTTATTGTTAAAAAATATTACTCAAATAATACTAATAATAATAAAAATATAAAATAATATAATAATAATTAAAGCAATAATAATACTAAGATAATATATAAAGCAATGAATATTAATTAGAGATCAACAATTATAATAATAATAATAATAATAAATAAAAGATAAAAGGTAAGGAGTAGAAATATCCTCGGTTGATGCAAGCGTAGCGCTATCCTTAGAGATAAAACGCCCCTACAAGGCTAAACAAATACACAATCATATGTGTTTCAAATCATATGCGTTTCTCTCCCATGATACAACAATCCCGTCAGATCAATCGAGTGCAGTCAAAGATCTCCGAACACTAATGTCTTAAAGATAATATAGAGAATAAATAATAACACTTTTAAGAAAGACTCTAGTGTTTGTTGTCTATGTTGTTGTGTCGTTGTTTCTTTCCCCATGCACCTATGTGGTATTTATAGGTAGAAAATGGAGACAAAGAAGTAAATAGTAATAAGAATATAGCTATTAGCCATAAAACACATTAACCCTTAAATTAAAGGTATATAAAAACATGAGTAAGAGTAAGTTTTTTTATTTTAATTATTTATTTTTTAAATTATATTAAAATATTTCCAACACTTATTTAGTGTAAACTCAACTTATTTCTAGTCATGTGGGATCTCCAACATATCCCCTCACATCGAGACATGTATATCTTTAGCGCGAGACTAAACATGAATGGGTGATCCAATTGTAGTTTGATAGCAGATGACGTGATACACCCAATAAACCACAAATCTCTCAATAATTTGTGATCAAATAACAAGTCTCATCATAATAGACTTTAGATGACTTTAATACTATTTAAAAAAATATTTTTAAACATAGCATGATCTTTCATAACTAGTTTGTAATGAGATATTTGCATTGTATCCAATTTATATATATATATATATATATATATATATATATATATATATATATATATATATAAATTATATATATTTTTTTTTTTTTTAAATATTTTTT
>Ga0099822_1002408_pt1 | contig 23265 bp, 12 predicted proteins | sample CowpeawhiteBW_FD_76839 | JGI IMG/M metagenome (GOLD analysis project Ga0099822, IMG submission 76839) | Root nodule microbial communities of legume samples collected from California USA - Cow pea white BW | ecosystem: Host-associated > Plants > Roots > Nodule | place: USA: California | collected... | reverse complement strand
TATATATATATATATATATTTTTTATATATATATATATATATATATATATATATATATATATATATATATATATATATATATACACACACACACATATATTAAATTTAAATTTTATCAACTATAATTCATTAATGTTTTCAAATTTAACAGATGTTTTGGTTCTCATGAAATTTTATTTGGTATTTTAATTTGAAATGTATATAATTATAATATAAATTCTTTTTAAATATTTAATATCAAAGGAACAATCATTCTGTTAATATTGAATATTTGATAATATTATGTTTTCATTGCCGTGATTTTTTATTATTTTATAATAATTAATTAATTAATATTGAAACAGGAAAAATATGGATATGGGTATGGGTACGAGTATATATTTGTTACTCGGTGGGGATGAGGATGAGACAAAAGTTTGATACCCATTATGTTTGGGTATGAGGATGAGAACAAGTTTAGTTTTTTTCGATGAGAATTCGTCCCTGCCCCGCCCCGTTGTCATCCCTTTATCACTCACATTCCAATCTTTCTTAAGTATGATTATCAAACCATCTATATATATATATATATATATATATATATATTAATTAAGCATTTAATATTTTATATAACATTAAATAAATACATAAATGATTTCATGTGTAAGTTAAATTTATCATTCTCAAAATCCCGGATAAATACATATTTTTAATAAATATATTAATGAAAGAGTAAATACACACAAACTTCTAATAAATGCGCACATTAATGTGTAAAAATCATAAATACATAATTAAATAATTACATATTAAATATAAATATTTAATGAACATGTTTGTTTTTATTAATAATTATATAAACATTATATAGTATATTTTATTATATTTATTAAATATAATTCATATTATGCACTGAATTTATTATGTAAACTTTATAAGTAAACGAATACATAAACGTTTCTATAAATATTTTCAATAATCTTCATATTATAAATATATACATGATATTAATAAATGCATAAATTTAATTTAAAAAGAAAAGATAAATAAGCACATTGAATACTTTCTTATTATAAATATTTTTAAGAATGATAAGTTTAACTTTAATATTAAAGTATTTGATTTATGCATTTATTTATTGTATTATTTATATATAAAAATTAAATAATACTCCCTCTTTTTCAAATGTAAATTTATCAAAAAATTGTTTCTTTTAAATGTATGTTTTACATTTTAAAATAATCTACATTTTCAATTATATATGTATTTATATTATATAATTACTATTACTTAAAAATTGAGGAATTATTAAGTAAATAAGTTTATAATACTTAATTCTTAGAATGGAGTCCCAAAGAGATAACTTGCACAAAAAAGATTTAATTTTTTTAATGATGTTTTAGAATTTTTTTTTTTTTTTTGCTTATTTGAGTTATTTGTCCAAAACAAGGATTTACACTATGTAATATAATGTTAAATAGTTATAAAATAATTTAAAAAATAAATATTTAAACAAGAGTTTAAAAATTAAGTAAAATAATAGGTAAAATATAGACTTTTTATAAGTGTACATGCGTGGATAAATATAAATAATTTATAATTAATTACACTCTCTCTATATATATATAATTCACCTAGAAATTTATCAATAACTAAATGTATTAAACACATAACTAATTGTGTAAAATAATAAAAATTTAAAAGAAAACTTATACAAAATATATGACAAATCGACCAACTCTTTAACCAATGTAAAACAATTACGTGGCAAAGGTTTATGTAGTACAGGCTTATGTGGGATAGGTTTATGTAGAACAGGTTTATGTGGGACATGTTTACAATGATAAGTGAATTGACCTACACCTTCAACCTATATATATGTGTTCGTGGCTCAACAAAACATAACAATACATCCAAAGTAAGAGTTAAGAATTGTATAGATTTGTCTCCTAGGCTTATCAATTTTACCTTTTTTATTATGTCTGAAGATCTATCTTAGTCAGTCAATGAAGTATCAAATAATTAAGATAGAAATTATTTTTTCTAAAGTTATTTGGTACTTCCTTGATTTGATTGAGATTGAGATTTCATGAGTGAATAGAAAACATTCAAAGAGTTTATTGTGATAACAAAACATAATAAGACACCCAAAGTGAGAGTTCAGAATTGTATAGACTTGTCTCGTAGGGTTATCAATTTTATTTTATGTCTGAAGATCTATTTTAGTCAGTCAATGAAGTATCAAATAATTAAGATAGAAATTATTTTTTCTAAAGTTATTTGGTACTTCCTTGATTTGATTGAAATTGGCATTTCATGGATGAATAGAAAATATTCAAATAAATAGCAATATAACAGGTAAACTTTTTAATCCTTGGAGTTTTTTTAGGAAAAATGTATTGAATATTTTTACTAGTATATTGTATACACTTTAATATAACGTCATTTTATTTCTTCTTCTTTACTTGAAAAATAATCATCTTTGTGTAAAAACTAAATGTTCTTCACTTCTTAGACTTTATGCTAAGAACACATGCCGTTGTTGATAAGCATCAATTCTTGATATATTTTTGTATTTATCATTCAATTATTTAAATTTTTTAATATTATATATTTTTTCTCATCCTAAATTGTCATCTTTTTTATGAGATAGTTTTGGAGAGGACAAAGGGATATAACAGATATGTTATATACCTTAAAGTTTTGTCTAACATCAATTTCTTATGTATCATTATTGTATTCATGATAGACCATTCTACCTAGTTAAGTGCCTTTGATAATTGGATGCACAAAACAAAGAAAAAATAAATTCATCACGACTCGTACACCATATGATTTATCTGAAACTTAATTTCAGTTTCTCTTTCTTTATTATTATAACTTGATAAAATGTAATTATTCAACAGAATGATATTTTGTTGAAGAACTTATTTTCCTTTATTATTTTAATATTTTCAAAGAGGAAAATAAATGTTATTATTTTAGAAGTTATAGTCTCATGTCTCATCCGGTAAACCATCTTACAAAATTATTAATGATTATATATAAGCCTTTAATTAAAAAGATCTTCAAATAGCAACATTAAGTTTTTCACTCTAGTTTTCCTTTTACGCAAATGGCATTGAATTAATGAAAATAGGTAAATTAAAAAAAATAAAAATAAAAGGTGTATAAGGTAGGTAAGCACAATTTGAAAATGAAGAAATCATGTTTATAAAATAATTAGAAAATCATGCTTTGAAAAATATTTTCTTCTGTAAATTTTTGTTTGTGAAGTTGTATATTTCAAAACAAGACTTTTATTTTATTTTAAATTGTGGTGTAAAATGTATAAACATTATTTTTTATTACATGAAAATTTTGTTTTCATACACTTTTTTTTTTTTAATTTTGCTCACTATATTGTTTTCAATTTTAGACTATTGCACAATTTGATTAGTAGAGATTGTTTGGTTGAATTGGATTGTAAGGACAAATAGTTGAACGATTTATAAAGTGTGAAACTCATAAGTGAAAGTCACATAAAGTTTTAGATGGAAGAAAGAGATTTGATACTTGTCATGAGTATATAACAACGGCACTTCCTAGGTTTTTTTTAGGATATAGTATTTGCAAATATTTAAAACAAATAAATTTCAAATTCTACCACTCCTCTTTCTCCATATACATTTTTTTTTTTGTTTTACTATTAGAATTTGAAATTTATTTATATTAAATATGTGCAATATTACATCCTTAAAAATAACCGCAAAGTTAAAGTGCTATGTGCTAGTATCATGAGATTTAATTATAAGTAATTTTAACTCTTTTTCTTGAATATAAGAGTTTATGTGACTTTTATTTGTAAGTTTCAAGCCTTTATTATTCATTTTTTACATATTTGTTTTTATAATCCAATTCAACCAACAAATCTCTACAAATCTGATTGTGTGGAAGAGTCTTATATTAAAAATAATATTGTAAGCAAAACAAAAAAGAAAAAAAAAATTGTACATGAAAACATAATTTCCATAAAATAAAAAAAGCATTATATTTATACATTTTCTCACACATTTAACAAAATAAAAAAAAAGTCGCGTTTTGATACCACTTTAACAAGAAAAATTACAAAAATAAGAAATTATATTTTGAAACATAGTTTATAATTATTTAATTCAAATTTGTGTTTGGAAACACAATTTCTTCAATTTTGAAATCACATTTCCAAACACAAATTACTCAATTACATTTTTTTTTAAAAACTACTTTTTTTTTTAAATTCAGTGTAAAATTATTTATTTCTTAGCAATTCCATTATTATATATTTTATATGTTTTTGCACATTTGAAGGTTGTTTATAGTCACATTACATTTCATACACTTCACATGATTTGAAAGGGTATATGAACTTATATTTGGTATTGGTAATAACCTTATGTTTAGATAACTAATACACACACCTTTCATAACGGTTGAAGGGTCATTTTCCAAGCATAAGGAGTTTTAACAATATATATACCTATCACTTTTAAAGTCATAGGTAACCTTAGAGGTCATGTATACCTAAAATAATTGGATTTTTGTCTTTCTCCATTTTTAAAATCGTGAAAAGATATTACAGACAGCGAACAATATAATATTTTTATCGAAAATATTTAAAATATATTTTATCTCTAAGATATATTTTAGTTCGTAATAATTTTTGTGTTTAATAAATCACATTATTTGTATTTTATCTATATCATTACATTATAATGCTAACTTGATTTCATTCTTACTCTAAATAAAATATTTTAAAGAACCACTTTAATTAATAATATTTTTTGTGGTACCACATTCTCTCCTTCATTACTTTATGAAAAAACTACTCTTATTCTTACCAAATTCTTATTCATATCAATTCTCATAGAGTGTCAGTGAAGACAAGTTTATATGATTAATAATAGAAGTGCATAATATAACATGACCCATTCATTAAGCATTGGACCTTGGGAATCACAAATAGTGAAATGAGTTGAAATAGTTAGGAGAATATTTTTGCAAGTAAGTTTCATCCAAAGCCTTTGTTTATTCTCTTTTTCTCTCCATCATCACACATATCACTTTTGGTGGAATATATGTACGCAAAAATAATTGATAATTTCCCCAAAATGAATGCATGGAAGTTACAGCTAGCAAGGTTGCTTTACATGAAAGACAAGACATTTTTTCTTGGGTCAAAATCTAAGGCACCCCACAACACATGATAACAAACGATTCATGATTTTGTGCGAGTAAAACGAAGGGTGTGCCACACTACATCCAAAAAACATTCATGATTTTAACCCTGTGATTTCAGAATGGGACCCTTCCTCTGAAATCTAACTTTCTGCAGTGTCACCTAATAATTTAATGTTTTTATGGCATAAGATATGATCCATTGGTCTCTTGTGCCCCCTTTACATCTTTTCCATTCTAATTGAAGCCACAAGCCAAAGCACTACACTCCAAGAACAATGAGAGAGGAAAGGTTTTCCAACTTTAGCTCTGATGTGTTGCATCAGTTTGGCTTAAAATGCACAAAAAGAAGCAAAAGTAGTCAGATTCCATGGCCTCACACACTCCTATTCAATTATAGCATATGCCCACAATTCCAACAACAAGACAAACATGGCCCCACTTAACAAACAACAACATTAAGGAAAGTAACTCCCACAATTATATAAATCTAAAAGTAAAACATTATCTCAAAACTAATCAATCCACATCCTATCCCTCTGTTATATGCTGTCTGTGTTAATAAGATGCATGAATAATTAGTTGGAAATCTCACCCTCTTAACCATTTTCTACCTCTTAATTGTATTAACATCTGTAACAATTCAAGAGCTGCTTAACATGTTTCTAATACTGAAAATGTTGGTTTAATGTAGTTTTTCATTATTTTAAGGACTGTGTACTAGAGAATAATACTTTATTGATGAAATTGAAGGTTTACTTTGTCAAGTTGCAGTTTAACTGTCCTCTCAAATGTTTCTGTTTGATAAAAATTTACCACTGAAAACAATCATATTCTTCTATTATTTAATGTCCTCTCTCACCATGGAAAAAATAAATCCACATTCTCTGCATTCCACATAACTAGACAGCTCCTTTGCTTCCAAGACCAGTTTCAGATTATGTTTCAGTCCTTTTTCAAACTCTCTTCACACCATTTATTTCTCTCCCTCTCTCTCTGAACCATGCCTGTTGTGACTGAACACATGAAGTGGAGAAGACCAAGAAACCAATTCGGATGCCCCATTTCAGAAACTGATCCAAATCCTCAAACCCCTTCTACAATCCAATCATCTCACACCAAATCCACCATCTCTGCTCTCTTATCTTCATTCTCCACCTCTAATGAAACCACACATGTCAGAGACCAAAACAGCAGCAAAAACAGCAAAAAATTCTCTACGGCAAGCTTCAGAGGACTCGGTTGCACTGTCAGAGCATCACAGAAGGTTTCTGTGCCCACGGTGATTCGGTCCTCGGCGGATTGGGAAGGAAAGAGGAACAGGAAGAAAAAACACAGGAGGAACAGTAACAGTAACAAGACATGTGATGGGGTTGTTGATGATGTTTCTGGAGGAACATGTGTGGATTTTCAGGATGTTTGGTGTGGTCCTGGTATTGGGTTCTCAACAGATGCTGCTGCTGCATCTGTGGACTGTGTTGTGGCTAGGAAGGATGTTTCTGCAAGAGGAAAACTTGATGTGGTGGAGAGGGAGGTACAATATTACTATTCTCAATTTTTCACAATGTTCTTTCTTTCCTCTTCAATCATTTAGACCTTGAATTTGCTGTGAATTTGTTTCTGTCTGTGTCATGACTTTGATTTTTGTGTTACCAATGAAAATTTTCAATTTCAACTGATGGGAAATTTATGACTACAAGTAGTGTAAAAGTTAATAAACTCACTGTGTAAGTTGATTTGTAATTTGTTCTATATGTGAAAATTTCTGAGCATGTCCTCTTATGTCTACTTCTATAGAGTCAGAAATTTGTATTCAGATGGTATATGGTATGATGAACTAGTTTTTGTGGTTGGATGTGTTTGTCATGTTACTAACTTGGAGAGAATTGATCCTTAGGGTGTGTTAAGATCATCAATCATTTTGGTTTTCCTTGTTTAGTTGATTGATTGATCTATGATGTAATGTTCATGAAAAGGATCTTTCTCTTCTAACTAAAACAAACTGAGATATAAAATAATTGAAAAATAAAGATACTATATAGGTTATGAAATACGACATCAATGATTTGACTAAATTAACTTTCAAAAAATCTAAAATTGTTTTCTATATCAGTATGTTAGAAGCTAATAATTATTAAGTGTTTCATATATTTTATTAGATATTGCTTTAAAAATTTAAAGATGTTATTTTTGTACTTTTCTAGTTTGAATAGATATATGTACAACAAGAAGGCATTAGTTTTAGTATACAAGACATGAAGGGTTATTGTAGTTTACATATCAACTCAGTAAAATAGTTATTTATGATTTTTAAAAATAATTTATAAATTTAGCATAGTAGTTTGTCGGTGCATAGATAGATATGAATTAGATGCATGCACACAAATTCTTACAATGACATGACACTTTCCCACTTGATCTTAATAATCTTAGAAGCATACAAGGAAAAGCAGATAGCAGATCTCAATACTCTCTAGCTTTGTAATTAGGACAAAGATTAAAAAGATGGTTTATGAGATGCAGAACTATGTATAAATAGCTACCAGCATCTTCAATGCGTGTACGCATCCCATTTCCTAGTCAAGTCACAAACACATGGTGGAGTTCTTGATTGGTTTCTTGTGGACCCCTTGAAGACATAAAGTGAAAGAGAACACTCATTATCATCACTAACATTCTTAGTTGTTTGTTTTATCCTATTGTTTGTACTACACACAATGAAGTTGAGATTTTTGATCCATCGGTGTTAGTTAAGTTTCGTCATTGTTTTGGTCTCTACTTGCTCTTGCTCTGACATGGTCTAACTCTGCTTCATAAATATCATGGCAGCGTTCATCTTACTTTGGAAGGCGCATTGTAAAGCCAGAAAACTTCCCTTTTCTGGATGCTGCTGAATCTGATATCTTCACAGCACGTAGTGGATTAGACCCTTTTGAACTGCTAGATTCTATCGCCACGTTCCACATCCTTCACCTGATGGTCTTGCTGAGGTTGGTTTTTGTTCTTGTGCCCTTTCATTATAAGTTTAAATGTTTAATTCTTATTGTATGGAAAGTGTAAATGTTTTCACTTTGTCAATTTCTCAGAAATGGTGCTAGGGATGTCTTCTGAGTAATTTGCTTATGCAAAACCATAAACTTATCACACATGAAATGTTTTTACAGCAGGATAATGTAAAAGCTCTTTGTACTATCAGTGCATATATTGTTCGATGTTTATGTATTCATGTTGTGAGCTTTAATAGATTACAGAGCATGCTTAATACACAGATACTTAGAACAAAATTTGGATTTTCCATATAATTAAGAACCATTGCTTAATTGGTATATTATCTATCATGGAATTTGATTTGACTGAAAATGATTATTTACTCTTGAATTTGATGATCATAACTTTTGAATGTTGCATGTATTGTGGTATTGCAACATTGTTGTTTCAAATGTAGGATTGTGTGATCAATGTGAGCTCCATGTTCTTGCAGTAGATGGTGCCAAACAATAATTTGGTCTTCTGAAGTGTAACTTTTTATGAACTAATAATTACTGCATATGTTAAACCAACAGTAGAATTTGAATTTGGTGTGGTTGTGGATTGGCCTTTTCAAAAGATTCTACTTTGTTAAAACTTTCTACTAGTTTTGAATCCTGCATTAGTCCTGTACCAGAGTATATGGTGTCAAAAAGAAGATTATAGAGTCTTTTACTTTCTATTTTTTACATCTTAACTACACTTATAATCTAGACTTGGAAAGATCAAGTGAGAAAAGTAATGTCACAATCTAATGGATTAATATTCAGTTAGTCCAAATTTGTAAAAAGAAATAACATGGTAAAAAAGATATTATTACTTGAATAGATTAATGCATTTTGCAAGGTATTGTGGTGAAAACAGAGGTGAAAAAGTGTAAGTCTTTACATAAACAAGATATAATTCAGCATTCCATTGGTTTGGTTTTGGTTCTATTTATTTATAGTTTAAACTTGTTTGGTAAGAATTAAGAGACAATTTTGTTTTTTATCAAATTAAAATAATTATGAGGTTCTATTTTATCTTTTTTAGTTTCTACATTACAGTAAATGAATATATGTATGTTAATTAAAAAGTTAGAGAAAAAAAGTAAAACTATAACAAATAAAAATTAATGATCTTAAAATTAAAAAATAATAACTAAATTAAAAAAAAAAACACTTTCAAAAGAAGAAATTATTGATGTACACCCTAAATATTCATCAAGACTTAATATATATCTTAAAAAGAGAATGAACGTTATAGTTTTATAGAATATATGATATGATGAGAAAATAGATAAAAAAAAAGGAGAGTATTTAATAGGTATATTTAAATTTAGAAATATTTCTTTATTGAAAGTTGGATAACAACAGAGAATTTGCTAAGTCTCATGAACGAAGTGAGAAAATTTTTGTTGAGGGCCAAGGCAAATATGAAGATAAAAAGTAAAAGTAATATTAAACTTAATCAATAACGAAATCATTATAATTTGGGTTAATATATCTTAGTTATCCAGGTTAAATAAGAAAAATATTTAATAGCATTTGACACTATTATATAATGATTAAAGTTACTGCAAATATTGCATTGCTTTGAGATTTTGACGCAGCTAGGATTATATTGTACATTTTTTCTAGATTTTTATATATTTTGTGCCCAATTTCTCTTTTTTTTATAATATATATTTTAAAAATAGGAAAAGTATTTGTTTGTTTTTATATAAAAATTTAAATTGAAATGAAGAGATTAAAAAAAATAATCTTTAAATAAAAGGGAAGAAAAAGAGCCCAAGCCCATTGTTTAGGATGTAGTGAAAAGGCACAAGAGAGAACAAGGGTTTGATGTTGCAAATGAGTAAAAGGGGTTCTTCATAGTCGACATACAAGGGTATGAACTCCCTCTTGGATAAAAATTTCCTATTTTAGTGTGTTGAAGATTTTACCTTTTCTTATTCTTGACTAGGTACCTCTATTATTAGGTTTTACCATATTAGTTTTCACCTTTGTGGTTACAGTTCTTATAATTTGTTGATTTCGATTGAAATCGAAACAAAATTCCACTTGTAGTAAGAAGAGTTAAAAATGGGATCTTCTTGGTTCTTAAAGATTGGAATGAAAATTTCATGTTTAAATGAAGTATGTCATTTTAATTTTGGTGCTACCTACTTTCTCACAATTTTGAATTATGTTATGTTATGCTTTCTTTTTCTCTGTTGGGGTTACATGTGTAAACAAATAACTAAGGCTTATCAGTGAAGGTTTTGATTTGATTTGATTTATTAACAAGAACAAATTTGTGTATAGAAACGTCGTTGTCACAAGTATAATGTATGAATCCTTGGCTTAGTTATTATTGTATTCAAGGAATGATATGTTGTATATCTTGATTGTTATTGGAACTTTGAAGATAATGATAATCCGAGGAAGAAGAATACTAATGGGGGGTCGATTCAATTCACACGATCAATTTAGAGACTGGAGACTTGATGTTGATAACATGTCGTACGAGGTCAGAGTTCCTTTCTCTAGTTACTAAGGTTTCTATTGCTTTCATTTAGTAAAGGATTTTGTCTCTCAGTGCATACATTTTCATTGTTTATTGTAAAATATTTCTGTTTGTGTAACAGCAATTGCTTGAGCTTGGTGAGAGAATAGGTCATGTCAGCACTGGACTCAAAGAAGATGAGATGGGACACAACATAAGGAAAGTTAAACTTTCAAGTTCAAATGATGCATCAAAGCATCAAGAAGACAAAAAGTGCAGTGTTTGTCAGGTGAGTTTGTAAAGTTACATTACTGGCATTTTCTTTATAAGCATTGCAGGAGGTTGAGTTAAATATGTTACTCTTGAAATACCTAGTTTTGTTTTAGTTCATATAGACATCTCATTTTTAGCTTTGATACTTGGTAAAAGATGGTTTTATTCTCTTAATAGTATGTAAACTGCATAATTTTCTTAAAATTTGTAAAGTAGCTAAAATATAAATGTCATATAATCTGTTGTCGTGTTGTATTCTAGTTACAATTGGTTTTTTAACTTTAGTTTATATGAATGATCAAAATAAAATTTCAACTCTGATTAAATAACAACACCAAAAAATGGGTTTTTTTTACATATATGGGGCAAATTTCCCCATATATTTTGAAAATAGGCTAAGTCATAAAAATATTACTGATTATAGACTAAGTCGTATGAACTTATGATATGACGCCTTCAAAAGTAGAATCGTGAGAACTATACATGATTTCTATGTAAGTGTATGAGAAGTGAAGTCATCTTTTCATAAATTAATATTAACATTAAAGTCATCATAATTTTTTACAATTCATTTTTTCTGAAATTCATTATTCCTCACGATTTTGTTTTTAAGTCGTCATGAGTCTACACAACTTACTTATGACTGATAATATTTTTTTTAAATTGCCTATTTTCGTAATATTTGGGCAAATTTGTCCCACATATGTAAAAAAAAACCAAAAAAATGTATAAAACTATATGTTTCTGTTCTACAAAATAAAAACTGGTATTTTTAATTTTTAAATAATTGAACATTTTGGTAATGTGTTTTTCTTGTGTGATCAGGAGGAGTATGAAGCAAATGATGAGTTGGGGAAATTGAAGTGTGACCACAGCTATCATTTTCAGTGTATAAAACAGTGGCTTGTGCATAAAAACTTCTGTCCAGTTTGTAAGCAAGAAGTTGTGGTTCGACCTTAAGTGGCACTATCCTCAAGTTTTTACCCTTAAATTGATGTATAGTTTTTATATGCAACATAACCAATCTTTATATATTTTAAAACTTCTGGCTTCCATAGTGAGGAGTCCACAGTTTATCTTGCAAGTGTTATATTTGTTAATGGCCTCATAATTGAACAGTCATAAGGGTTTGAAGTTTGAATGCTGTCAGGTAAACAAGAAGTTCACAAATGAGCACTTACTCTTCCTTTTTGTACTGTGCAATTCCATGTTGTCTTCTCCTAACTTTCATTAAGAAACCCTCATGAGCTGAAAACAATGCTCCTTTTGAAATTTGGGTTCGGTGCTTACATCAAAGTTTAAAACCATTTTGTTGAGAATTTGATTGAAGATATGCATAACTTAACTTCCGTTACAAAAATTAGTCCTTTTAAAATGAATGCTTGATTGGGTTGTATGTGAGATGTTGCGGTGTTATGCTTGCACCACAAATGTTTGAAAAATGTCTCTAGTTAAAATCTAAAATCAACATCGCAAAATAAAGCAAAGTTCAGAGAGTCAAGCATTTCATCAAACTATTGGATTGCATATAGTAAAATACATAAGATGAAATCACTAAGACAACCACACCTTTCACCTTAAAGAATCCAGAATAACTTGTCAGGTACATAAAAATCTCCCACAAATCACAAACTTGGTGAAATGTCTGCTTGTTATTGACAAAGTTAGAAATGTGATGGTCACGTAGTTTTGAAAGTTGAAAAGTTGATTTCGTCGTATTAAAATCACAGTTTAAAACAAAATGGGATCGAAAGTATAATATATACACATTTTTCTTAAAAAACAAATATAAAATTTCATAGCAATTTCACATGCTCCTATTCTTGCAATCTAGCTAAAGTCATGTGAAAAATCAGTTAAAAATGACAGTGAAAGTGCATTAGTAACCTGTGTTTAAATTTCTTTATCAGTAGCATTTACAAGGAAAAACAAATATAGCATTTGTTAATCTTCCAAGTGTAGAGTTTAGCAATACTTTACTTCTTTTTATCTTTTACTTATTGAAAAAGCATATTAGATAAATACTATTTTTTTTAATATAAATTTAGAAAATATTTATTAAAGTTATTTATAGTGTTTATTACAATTAACTGAGAGTTGTTAATTTTTTTGGGGCTCTCTCTGTTCAGTTAGTTATCTGTCAATAATTTATATTAATAGAATTTATACCTTTTTCTATCATTTTTTAGAATCAAAATATGTCTTAACAAAGAAAAAAGATATTGCCAAATATGTATGTCTAAGACCCAAAATTAAAACAATTTTATGATATTTCTTTTCAAACAACTCAGATCTGCTAAATCTTGAATTTGTTCTTTTAGATATGATTTCTGTCACCGACACATCTTTCTGTAATTGTTATCCACATTCTTCTGAAGTTTGTTATGGAATTTCCTTTTTTGAGTGTCTTCCACTCTTATGATTGATTTTACTTTGATTGTAGGGTAGAGTTTCACATGTACTTTAGCAGCAAGTGTTATGCACTGTTCAAGCCGCAATACTTTTTTTTCTGTTGGTGTCCACTGCGAAAGATGCCAATTCATTGATATTATTTGGCCTAAAAAGTATGTCCACAAATGATTGGTACTGCAAGTGAAAATTACTTTTTGTTCTTTCACTATGTAAATATGATGGATCTTATCCAATGCAAAATACCTTTTGAGAAAAAGAAAACTGCATAATGTGTAGTGTTGTGATGACACTAAAACTAGATATCAAGATTAAGAAAAGTTGTAATTTTTTATGGTGTTCGCCCAAACGATAAAAAAAGCTTTTTTATTTTACAAACTTCATAAGTGAAAAAGATGGAACTTGGAGAGAACAACAATTGTTAAAATAACAAAGTTCATAGCTGCTTAAGGATCTGTTAGTTAAAGGCTCCTTTTTTTAATGAAGTAATCACTTTTTCAAAAATAAGCTACTTTTTTTTAAAGCTTTTCATTTGTTTGTTTTCAGCTGCGTAATAACCTGATTAAAACCAGAAACTATTTTAAGTAGGCTTCCATAAGATCAACTTTTTTTTGTTGAAAAAAAAGAAGTAATTTTTTGTTGTGAACAAACAAAAATCAACTTCAACTTTTAAAACAAAAATCTCTGAAAAGTGATCACAAGATTATTTTAATATCAAAATCACTTCTTTCATTAAAAGCTTTAAATAATAATCACTAGAATAGTTTGTAACTTCTTGTAATTTGATTAAACCTGGCACTTGATTCCTATTACCTACTTTCTTAGCACCCTGATTTCCAACATGTACTTTCACCTCATGTGCTTTATTTAGAACTACATATGTACAGTGTCTTTGACTATATACATTGTCTTTAACTATACACAAGAATTATTACCACATGTCATGTTGACTGAGAAATTCAGTTATACATGGATACAGTTCTTCTGCAGCCTGCAGCATGGAGAATAGTGAAAGTTAAGAAAAACCATGTGTTGAAAAATCGCAAGTTGATTCAATAATGTATGTTTGTAACTCCTTTTCAATAAAAAAATCATACCAGACGACCACCCACCAAGTCATAGTGGGCATAGTGTGGACCACCAAGCTCCCCAAAAACTTTGTATGTAACCAAACCTTCAGGAATAAGCTTCACCGTTTCTGATTCACATATCATCACAATTTATTTTCATCATCATAAAAGATACAATATTTTGCTTTGGATAGAGAAAATTAAGTATTTAAAAGATGATGACAATGATGATGATGCTGAAGATGATGATGATGAGTACTAACAACACACTTTCTAACAATCTTTTTCGTAACTCACTCTTTCTTAGTGGTTGAATTCATGTGGGTCTCACTAGTCTGGGAATAAAACCAAACAATTGAGAGATGTGACCCAAATGATTAGTGAGACTAAGATGAATTTCACCTGATAAGAGAATGTGGAAAAGTGTGTTGAAGAGTATGCTCATAGATTTTTTTTTTTTTTCATGGTTCGGTTTTATTACCATATACAGCTTCAGGAGGACAGATCAAGTCTTCGTCACCGGCGACGGCCAAGACCGGAACATTAATTTTGCAGATATGGTCCTTGTAGAAGAATGTTCCACTCCTGTCACGTAAACCACCTTCTTGGAAAACTGATGATAACTGCAAGAGAATCTTGGCAGGTATGGTACCTGTCAATAAGAGAACAATACAAAGTTTGTAAGAGAAAAAGTTTGCAACAGCATACATAGATCTCACAATTTAAGAACCTGCAGAAAACTCAAATTAAAGTCTGAAAGATCTAACATTTATCACAATGTGGAACATCTTAATAATGCCATTAGCTTAATAGACTTCACAGATCAATCAACTGCAGCATCCACCAAATTATAGAGATGACTGTTGCACAGATTGGTATGCATATTGAAGAATTGCAATAAGATGATGCATGGGATGGTTCTCCTCTTAATTTAATTTTGACAAGACATGTAACAATGTACTGTGTACAGTTTCATAAGGAATTCTTTTTCTAAAGTGCATAATATAGTTGAATACTCTGCACAAAAAGTTGAAAAACAATGCTTGATGAAAGATAAATTGGAACTTACCGAAGTTGTTCAAAACAAGCTTTTCAAATAGTTTCTGATCCATCATATCTTGAGCTGAAATCTGAGAATTCAGCCAAGATAAAACATACGGAGGGTAGCTTGCAAGGGGATAAACAATGGCCAACAATGGCCCAACTGGAATAGCAGGAATGTTCAAAGCCTGAGCAGGTTCTGCCTGCAAAAGAAGACATGGTCTTAGTTTTTCGGTATCTTACTGGCATGGATCAAAACAAATAAAATTTGTCACCACACAATCATTTCCTTAAACACTTGCCAGGGGTAAAAGCAACTTGAGAGATGATTTTGAAGGGGTGTAGTCAAGTGATGATGCCAAAGTAACAACAGATGCCAACCCAGAATCCTTTCCTTCAAAACCTAACAGTTTACGTTGGAACAAGAAAAAAGAAAGATCAACACATTGATTCACAGAAATAATTTGCAAACAGGTTCCTTCACAGATCATAATTCACAACAATGTTCCTTCCACACAAGATCTCAACCTGTCCATAAAATTTGTCACAAGTAAAAGAGGGAAAGTGCATAGCTATAGATATTTATAAAATACCTTCCACATTGGTTGTGGTAAAACAGCTAAAATTTATTTCTTGTTTGTTAATAAATAGTGATGTGTACAATAATTAAGTTACAAATATGTCACACTCAATAAAAAAGGAATGAACAAAGTAAAAGATCCTCAAAATCAAAATGGTTCATAATTTCCTTCAAATGATGCACACTGAATTAAATGCTGTAATTGCAAGCACTTGGCTGCTGATGCCACTACCATTGCAAAAGGATTATTTAATCTATGCATTAAAGAAGAGTTCTTCTGCATTTGACCACTGAATCCTAGAATCGAGTGACTATTTCTTGCAATGATGTTGAAGTAAAATTAAGGTTGTTACTACCTTTCTGCATACTTTTATTGCAAAAGGTTTTATATAATATCAAATTAAAATAGAAAGTGAAATACACAAAGCAATCATGATAAATTTTCTGTGAACAAACTTACACCACAAAACAAGCAATATGGATTTTCATTTGTCTATCAAATAAATCATGAATAAAAAGTAACTTTTGCAGCAGATCTATGTGGGACTTACAGCAACGTGAAAGCCTTGCATACAACAAGATACCCCCCATTGAGTGACCAATTGCAAGCAATTTTCCATCCCTTGGCTGGCATTGAGCTCTTATGTACTCCATCTAATGGTTGAATGTATGAAACCAGCAATTAAAAAACAAATTTATTGAGATCATTCAATTTTTTAAGCCAATATTTAGTGGAACAAACAAATAAAATACACCTAAGAAGTAAAGGAAGACACAAAAGTAGAACTCTTGCCAAATTAAAAGTAAAACATCACAAAGGACTGTCACCTCACCGCTGCAGGTACATCCTCTTCCAGATAATGATCAAAGTCCCAATCATACTTAATAATCAACTGAAGCTGTTTCTGCCACTCTTCTAGAGTGGATGAAAATCGGTCTTGCAGTTCTAAAATCTGTGCTGGGAACAACTGTTGACCTTCAATAATAGTAATCATATTAGTTGTTGATGTAATCATACAATGTTAAAAGTGACAAGTTCCTATGAATATGATTCTTTCACTAACCCGGATTGAGAAAGCCTGCAAACTTTTCAGATATCCTTGTAAAAATGTCCATGAACCTCCTTGTTAACCTCATTTCCTCAGATTTAGTTATAACCTCGGGAGAGCCAAGGTTCTTAAATCTTGCTGGAGAAGCACTGCTTTTACCAAGTTCATCACTAATAGCAGAATCAATCTCAGACAATTTCTTTAGGCATTCCTCATCTTCCTCCAAGCTATCTGCAATAGTGCTCAATCCAGCACCGCGAAGCTCAAGAATCCACGTATCAAAACCTTGTGCCGACATGTACCGAGCAAATGAAGACTGAACACAAACAACATAAACTCATCACACATCATTTAACATTATCCTAGAACAAAATACTGTCACAAATAACCACCACCCCAACAACGAAGTCCTATTGACGTGGGCAGCTACATTAATCTACTACCATTAGAAAGTTAAAAACCAAATTTTCAGGGATTATTGTCACAAATAATCAAACATCAGATTTAAATTTAGAGACAATACTTCACTCAAAAACCAACATGATGAACTTGTAGAAAAATCTTAACAAAATGAAATCATGAAACAAAGTAATGTTTAATGGGTGCAGAATCTGTATCAGTCATTTCAAAAGTTTAAAATTTCCAGGCAGGGTTGTGATTTCGCCACAAACAGAGGACAAATGTGGCCCCAGCTGAGGATGTGATTCGGTTGAGTCGCGACGAACCATTTCTTAAAACCTCTTCCATTCCCAACACAGTTATATGATTTTTCAATGGAAACAAGGTTACCTCAGGAGAGAGATCATAGCCAATTGCATTGGTAGCAACCCCTGACAACAACAAAAGCGGGTGATTCCTCGACGGTGCCTGCAAAACACATAAGAAAGCTTATATCTTTCAACACCACCACCTTCGATAATAACGAGGGAATTCAATACCCGGAAGCCCCGGAAGCTATATATCAGTGCATTGCCAAAAGGGTATTCACAGAAAGCAAAAATTTGAGAACTTGAGAAGAGGGGAACCTCGGGAGAAGGAAGGTAGCGCCACAGAGCGAGCTTCCAATCGGAGTTCGAAACCACGACGCGGTGAAGCTCATCGGCAGTGCATATCGATCGCCGTTGGCGGCCATTCTTCTCCCTTCGCACGCTGCGAAACGCCGCACTCGGCGGCGTCACCCGCCGGCGATAGAAACGCGATGAAGCGAGTCGGGTTTCGTGGTTCCGGTCGGGTTGTGGCGGGTCGACCCAACAGAACCCGGCGGCAATGTGATTAAGAAGCATTTTTCTCTTTTAATGTTCAGTGAACAGAAACACGTTTTTTTTTTTTCTAATTTATTTTATCTGGTATTTAAGTATGTGTTTTCGTTTTCTTATCCCAGGTGGTTTTGTGGTTGGTTTTGTCTTGCAGATTTTGTTCCTAGTTTCTTATGGTAAACGGAACTAACTACGTGAAGATAACAAGAAAGAGTAACCATGTGTTATTATGGGCTGTAATAGCTTATTTAGCCGTGTAAGAGATGATGAGAGAGTAGGGTTTGAAGTCTTATACGTAAAGAAACATAAATCACCATAACTAAGTAGTTAAACATGAAGTTGAGCCTGAATATAGTAATCTAGTATCTATTATCTAATTTTGTAAAAATTCAATAATTATAGTTTATCAATGTAATTCCAATTTTAATCAAACAAAATTGAAATTGAATTGAGACTATAGATTTTATGTTTTTCACTTACAGAAAAGTAAATTTATTATTAAGGAATGTAAAATGGAAAAAAAAGAAGTAAGAATTATAATGTTAAAGAGAGTAAAATTTCTTCCACCAAAATTTACATTAACCAATGAATTTGTTTTAGTCCATAAGTACATATTTATGACATGAAAATATTGATGTTTGAATTTTTTGCCTTGAATTTTCACTTATAAAAGAACTTACTTAAAAGGAATATATGTACATGGTTATTCAATTTACAGAAAAGTTAATAAATTAATTATTAAATATAAAGAAAGAGTCATATAGTAATAGTATTGAATAAGATAAAGGGAATATATGCATGATCTCTGAATTACAATTGGTTTACTCTCCAAACATAGTGTTATTTAAGTCTTGTCCTTTTTTCTTCATTTCATTCATATCAATATTAATGTTGTCATTTTTAGATAACTATTCTTTTCTTGAAAGGGACAATATAATACTAAAATACTAGTTAAAGCTAAAATTTAGTCTATTAGTATAGAAAAAAAAATGTATGTAATATTTAATTCGAAACATTTTTGTCAAAGAGGAAAAAATGTGTTAAAACTTTATTATTTGTATACTTGAACAAAATACTTTTTCTTAATAAATTTTGTGTTTATTTTCTTTATGTAATATATATATTTACATTTTAAAATATTTGCATATAAAAAAGATCTCACCTATCATTTCACTTAGATCATAAAATGTTAAAGATCAATCATTGCCAATATTATATTAATATCACTGCTTGTGACGAATCGTGCTGTTAACATTTTTAATATCACCACTATTAATACCTCAACTTATTATTATTGTCAATATTACCAATGTCACCTTATTATTATCTCATTTTTTGTCTAACTATTGTTATAGTAATAGAATATACTCAACCGTGACAGTAATATTTTTGAAATGGCAAAAGATCAAGTATGATTCTTAGGGATCAAATGCCAATCAACATGGTATTTCTATCATCAATTTTCTATATGCTTCAGCTTTCAAGCTTCAAAGATGTCAGAGAAAACTGAGTTATGGTTTTTAGTACTAAAGAATCCAAGTGTGATTAATATTAACTAGCTGTGATTAATATTTTATATAGGGTTTTTCAGAACTAACTGGTTTTCCATTATCTCTCTGGAAATATCCCAAAAGTCATAGATCTTGCACGTTGCATGCATGTTGATAGATTCTCCTTTATGTTTATATAGCTTATAAAAGTGATATTTGTATATATCGTGTCAGTTCTGTGAGAAATTTGTGTAAAAGACAAAGACCGTGTTTCAGATATAGTTTTTCACTATTACAAAAACTTTAATAGCCATAACTTTCAAGTTTTAAACGTGATTCTTACTTCAAACAGTTTCCAAGCGTGGTGGAAGTCATTCAAATGATTACGTTACATTACACTATTTTGATAACAAACCAATGATTCACCAGCCGTATAAGCCTCTATGTGCTGTTAAACCGAGTCATTTTCATTTTGGCTAAATCAAATTCATTTTATAGGCCTCTTTCATCAAATCACCAGAACCATCACGCACTTCATGAAATCTGACGTTGGTTTTGTTAATCAGAAGCAAAAAAAACTAAACGTGACTGTGAAGAGACTCCAACTCTAACCAATATAATAACATTTGGATAGAAAAGCAATGAAAAAAAAGTCCCTCGGGAAAGCTAATGGCAGCAGCAACTTGCATTATTCAACTGAGTAACTGTGATGATCACAATAAAGCTAGGTTTGCAAAATATGGTTTTACAAGTCATTCATTTCCGTAGAGATAATAAAAAAAGAAATAACCTATGGTTTAGTCCTTATTTTTTTGTAGAAAGTAGGGTCCATATATGTTCATTGTTAAAAAATGAAAGTAAAGTTCAGTTACCTCTCACCACACCCCTCTCCACCACCCGATTCATTAATTCTTATCCACTTCTGATTCACACCGGCTGTGATGCTCTATTTTGCTGCTGAATGTTGTCTGCAGGATACTGTTTTGAAGCATCCGAGAGTGCTGCAGCAGCTGCAGCTGGGGTCATGGATTGGTACTGAGGAAGCAATGGAGCAGTAGTGGTTTGTTGATGGGTGTAGTAACCTTGGTCTTGCACATGGCCACCATATTCATAGCCATAATTAGTAGTAGTACTAGAGGGAGCCACAGCAATGGACTGTGGTGGATGATGGAACTGAGACTGTGGCTGAAACCCCACATACTGTGGCTGAAATTGATTGGGAGGTATTGGAGCATATGCAGGATTTGAGGCCACAGGAGGAGCCTTGTAAACACTTGGAGTGACATCAGGTATAGTAGGGCTAACTGACTTGGTGGGATAGATAGGTGGAGTACCATCCTTGTATGCTGCTGAGGTAACAGCACTTTGTGGTATTAGGGTTCTGCCTGAGACCAACACATTTGGGTCACCCATGATGTTGTATGGTTGTGTTACTTGTGTGGGTCCAACAGGCATAACATAAACTGGGTACTGTTGCTGACCAATTGGAGGGTGAAGTTGTTGTTGTGGAGGTGGGGCATAAACTGGGTAGTATGATGAAACTGGTACTTGCCCTATGTAGTGAGAGCTGGCATGGACCAAGGGCTTTTGCTGCTGAAGTTGCCTATTTTGGTCTAATTGTGGGGGTAATGTGTAGCCAGAATCATGAACCTGAATCACCTGATCAGGTATTTCACTCTTGGCATTTGAGAAAGCAACTAGTTTGTTGTCTAGTTGTGCAGCTTGGACTTGGTCTTGGTAGTAAACAGTCTTGGAGAAAGAATTTGCAGATGCAATACTACTATCACTGAAAATGTTAACCAAAAACAACACTTTCAGAACACATCACCAAAATTAACACTTTTAAGCGTGTGATTCTTCCTTAAAAAATACTATATTAACACAAACTAAAGTAAACATAAACAGGAAGAAAAAACCATGTAATATGGTAGTGTTGCAGAAATCACACACCTTGCAACTGAATCAGGAGAAGGCAAATTCAAACCACCACTAGTCCTTGGCTGCACGAGCTGCAATGGTAAAGGGGGCTTCCGAAACCCGAGATCAGATCTCTCATCCTCAGAAACAACTCTGTTCATCACATTATCACTGGTAGTAACCATAGTCACGGCTGCAGGAATTGCAGGAGCAGCCACTGCAGAAGAAACCACACTCACCAATCCATCATCTTGCTTCACCCCACTTGCAATTGTCATCTGAGCCAACTGCTCCTCCACCAGCCCCCCAACCTTGTTCTCTTGCTGAAGCCTACTACTGTTGTCATCAACACGTACCCGAATGGGAGGAAGATTTGCCAGAGAAGGAGAGAAAGAAGGAGAAGAAGAGGAACTGTTTTCCATCATAGGTGAACCAGGGCTTGATTGCACCACATCAGGAAAGTTCTTGGCTTTGTTATTGTTAGTATCAGGCAAAGCCTCCAAGTTGTTGCTTGAACCACTGCCACTAACACCACCACCACCACCGTCACTATCAAGGTTCACAAAAGAATTCCCTGCAGCAGTATCTGAAACTACTCTGGTTAACATTCCAGAGTTGTTGAGTGCATCTACAAACCATGTCTCTGACTTCACATCATCAAGTAGTGACCCCATTGAAACCGTGGCCTCAGGTTTGGTGAAGAACAGGAACACCCTGAGCCGTGAAGAAGCCGTACCTTTCGCCATAATTCGATCGTACTCTTCCACCATGTTGTCGAGATCTTCGTCAGTGGTGACAGTGATGAGGCTATCGAGGTCTTCGTTGGGAAGCTGGTACTTGAGTGTGAAGGGTCTTCCATGGAGAATGGTTCGGGAAAGCCGTGCACACAGATCTTTCAACGAGGAGTGGCGGTCCACCACCACAATCCTTGTGTCACCGCCGACGTAGCAGAGAGTCTTGTCGTGGGGGCGTGGCATGATGTGGCCACCATAGCTGCACATGAGGCGCAGCTTGGCGCCGGGAACCACCGGTAGATTCTCATCATTCCATGTTTCTGCATTGCGGGAACGTGGAGACGAAGACTCTACCGAATCAGGATGGTGCTTATGAGTGGTGGTGGTGGCGGCGGAGAGAGGTGGAGGATCCATTCGGAGTGATGAAGTGGATCCTCTGTTTTGCTCTGTTTTGGGCAGAGTGGTAACAGAGGAGGAACAGAGATGGTGGGGGTGATATTCTTATAGGTTGGTGCAAGTGGACTTATTCTTTATTTTTTTTCTTTGGAATGTAACTTTATGAGTGAAAAGCAAGCCATAGAGGATTCTAAGCCTTGTCTGTTACACCTTGTTTGGAGCTGTAATTTTGTACCTTCCAGCTTTTGCCAATGTATTCATTCCATTGGAAGTTTCAAAGATCAAAAGCAGAAAAAAAAAAAAAAAAAAAGCCAAAGTGTCAAATAACTAAATTAATTTTTTTTTTTTTTATTTAATTTTTTTTTTTTTTTTTTTTTTTTTT
>Ga0099822_1002405_pt1 | contig 23281 bp, 18 predicted proteins | sample CowpeawhiteBW_FD_76839 | JGI IMG/M metagenome (GOLD analysis project Ga0099822, IMG submission 76839) | Root nodule microbial communities of legume samples collected from California USA - Cow pea white BW | ecosystem: Host-associated > Plants > Roots > Nodule | place: USA: California | collected... | reverse complement strand
TTTTTTTTATTTTTTTTTTTTTTTTTTTTTTTGTTTTTTTTTTTTTTTTTTTTTTTTTTTTTTTTTTTTTTTTTTTTTTTTTTGTTTTTTTTTTTTTTTTTTTTTGCATATATCTTGACAAAGAACTGAATTTTTTCTACAAAACTATTAATTAGATTAAGGTTTATTATTTTTTTTGTAGATAATAGATTAATTGGAGCATAATTCAAAGTTAAGTTTTATACAGAAAGATCATTTAAGTTTTGGAAAAATAAGATTTACTATCGAGTTGAGAAAACAATATTTTTTTAATTATTATTATTAATGATCAATCTTAAAATAAACTCTAAAGATTCGTGAAAAATATGAGATTTGAGAAGGAGAAAGAGACTTACTTTAAGACACTAAAAGTTTACTATTGAGTTTACTTTCCTAACAACCTGAACCATGTTTAATTGTTTTAACTCATTTGTGTCATATACTTGTCTTACTAGTGTTTTATATGTTATATTTTTTTTATTCTATATAAAAATATGTAGATATGTTAACTAGAGAAATTGAATCAGGATATTTAAAATCCAAAAGCTTTAATTGCATGACAAAAATGAGCTATGAATAAATTTATAAAAATAGATAAGAAAATTGAATTAGAAAATACAGGTGAGTGCTATTTGAATGAAAAAGATAAAAAAAAATATAGATATAGGTGAAACCAACAATAGAAAAAAAGTAGCTAGTGATGAGGATAACTCTGATTCTCAAACCCCTGATTGATAAAAATATATATGATTCAAGCAATGGAAGAATATTGATACAAATTTGAGAGATTTTTTTTGTAAAACAAGCTTCTATTAAAATCAATGATATAGATTTTATAGGCACTTTTCTTCATCAAATTATATTCAAAGACCTAAATTTTTACATAAAAAAAAGCTTGAAAAATAAATTTTAAAATAAAAGACCTCAATTTTTAAGTTTGTTTTAGACCTCCTGAACTCTTGAGCCGCTCCTATTCATACTACAAATTTATCGAAGAACTTGTACAAAAATTATATTAATAAAAATTATAATCTAAACTTTACAATATATATATATATATATATATATATATATAAGTACACAAACTTTAGAAAAAATAATTTAAAATAACAATTCTTCATTCTTATCCAAATATTTATCATGCACTTGTACCCATATAAATCGTGTACATAGTACTGTCATCGCACATTACACCACAACAACACATGCAAAAGTAAGCTATTAAAAACAAAATTTGTATCTTAAGAAAATCTATTAAAAGATACATTTTAATTAATAAGTCATAAAAAAATCATTTTCATTCACAATCCAATATCCTAATCATATATATCACACATGGATCTATTCATGAAAGATATTCAACAAGTGAAATATCAATTGATGCATTCTGGAAAACACATTAAATAACTCTAACCAGAAACTAACATTTTATCCAATCCAAGATGTGAATTTACAAACGAATCCTCGAATCATAAAATCAATGTGAGTTCAACCCATGTTGCACATACTCATGTCGCGATATGTGAGAACTCATCCCTGACCTTCTCATCACTTGATATCTTAGTCTATGTGACTTAGACCATTAGTGAAGTTAGGAAATATTTGTTACAACATAAATGACAATACTTAATACACAAATCAAACCATAATTCACATATAATCCCATATATGTGACCATAAATTCATACGATTATCATAAATCTTGATAACTATATTTGTATAACATGCAAATTTCATCAATATAAGTAAGCATAATTATACAATATATCTCATTTAAATAAAATTGCAAATCAATCTATATAAGAAGAAGAATTAATATTCAATTTGCATTTATAAAAGCATTCATATTCAATGAGTCAAAAACACTAATCTTTTTTAGCCTCAGAAAAAATATGCTTGCTTAAGCAAAATTGGACAAAAACAAGTTTAAGTTGTGGTACTATTTTCACTTGAATGAAAATCCTTCGTTTAAACAAAATGTCCTTCACTTAAACAAAAAGAGGGCCAAAAAATGGTTATTTGAGCTTTATTTTCGTTTGAGCAAAAAAATTTCACTTAAACAAAAATATATAAAAAAAAAACTTCAACAATAGAAGCAATTCACTTCAAATGTATTTTCAAAAGCATTTCAAATCAAACAACTTTTAAACAATTCAATTAAGTGATCTCAAATTATGATTTACTCAACCGTCATTATTTTCTCAGTTCAAATCAAACTTGACATCTTAACTCAAAGTATGCATGTTTAAACTCGTATTAAATTCATAACTTATCATAAGGAAATGTCCAAAAAGTAATTCAACGAACTCCGTTATTAACTTGTATATATGAACATGACAATAGAGTATTCAATTGAAAACATCTCAAACAATCTGATTGGATAAAAATGTTCCTCTACTCCTCATTAAGTTGTAATCATATTATGAAAGAGACAAGTCCTAAAGGAGAAATTTTAGAAAAAATAAAGAAAAAAATGAAAGAAAAGAAATTTTATCAAAATACTCATGTGACATATATCAGATTTGAAATGATATAGAAATGTATTGTAATATAGTATTGATATTTTTTTTCACAATTTTTTTGTTTTTGTTTTTTATGTTTTGTATACTTGAATAGATTTGTGAGGAAAGGAGAGTAATGCAGGTGTTTGCTTGAAATGATTCAAGGTAATTTGAGATGATGGATTTGAGGAAAATTCCAAGATTCTCATCCTCTCTCATGAATGAAAAGTTTATGAGAGAAAGATAGGTCATTACCCGCGCTTTTACATTTTTATTCATAATTTTTACATAAATGTCTTATACTTTATTTATTTATTTTACATATGTTTTTAATTACTATTATTACTATAAAAATATTGATAATAATGATAATAATAGTATTAAAACTAACAATAATATCACTATTAATAATTCTTATCATAATAATAATAATAATAATAATAATAATAATAATATTAATAATAATCATAATAATAACAATCAAATAATAATTATCTATAACAATATATAAAGGGAATTCTCCTTTTTGTGTCCACTTTTCAAAATACCGATTTTACCCTTTAAATATAATAATTTATTAAATTTTTAAGGATTGACCGTTACTTTTATAAACTTTTTATAAAATTATATGCCTCTACTTCTTCTCTTCTTTTTTATTTATCAATAGTTATTCTTTTATCTGTTCTGATATATTTCACTTTATTTTAATAAATATTAATGCATACACACAGGCGCGATAGCGCCTGTGTTACTCTAGTAATAATAATAATAATAATGACAATTATATTTTATTTTGTATTAACTTTAATGATAATGATGAAATTGTAAATTAAAAATTTTGTCAATTAAAATATTTTTCATCTATCTCAATCAAATTATTCACAAACTATCATAAATTTTACGTTCAAATACATTCACTTTCATATCTTCATCCATTAAAATAAATCATCTAAATTTCCCCGCTCTGTCCCTCAAATTCATCTTTAAGCCTCTGTTTGTTTCTATCAAATCACGGTGGCAGAGGATAGAGATGTAGGTGTCTATTGATTTGGGAGGATTTGCAAGGATGAATTTTGAAAAGTAGGAGAGAATGATCTTCTTTGATGTGGGAGGATTTGGAAGGATAAATATTTTTGACAAATTTACTCCCATTTAATTTATATTAATTTTAAAAATAACCATATCTCAATTTAAAATAATTTCATAATGTAAAATTATTGCTTCATTTTATTAAAAATAATCCCCAAAATTTTATTTCTTCTTAATTTCTAAAATTCATATTTTAATTTAATATATTTTTATCAATATTAACTTTTTTTCTGTTTAAATAATCACTCACGTCTCATTTTAATATAATTTAAACTATTTATAATTTAAGTTAAATTACTTAAGAATAAAAGGATAATCTTATATTTTTATCAATTAAATCATTATTTTTAATTTATTATATCTATCACATCTATCTGATTTTCATAATTTTTTCTTTCATTTTCCTTCAAATTTTATCATTTTTTTTTCAATCCAAATAACCTAACTTTCACTTTTTTTTTCCTTTAAATTTATTTCAATCCACTCCCCAAATTCATTTAAAAAAAAAACAACTAAGTTTGTGTCTGGTTACGCCAATGTACTGTTCATTAAGACAAAAAGTGAGCGTGATTTGTATTCGTTTTTGTTGATTTGTGCGGAAAAGAGAGCGTGAATTGCAAGGATCGTTAAAAAACTGCATCGTCTCTCCGATGCGGGAAAGAGAAGGAGAAGTTACGCCACTTGCATGAAATTACATATTTGGCCTTTTCTTGCATTTCAAATTTTCCCATTACATGCTTTGTCTTACATTGCAGTTCGAAACATGAAAATTCTAGACTAGGAGCATGAAGAAGAGGAAGCATAGAAGTAGAAGAACAGGAGAAAGAGCGGGAGCTCCATTTGTGTTGCACGAGAAAAGGAATAAAATATGTTGTGTAAAATATATTATAATATTATTTCATGCAATTAATAATATTAATAATAATAATAATAATAATAATAATAATAATAATAATATATATGTAACAATGTAAAGATGATATTTCTTTTGTGTTCATATTCTGATATTTTAATTTTATCTTTAATTATTATTTTTAAAATTAATTATTTTATAAATAATTTACTTTTAATCGTTATTTTAAAATTTTTTTATCTTTAATTTTTATTTTCAAAACTTCTTTTATATAATATTTTATTTTTCAAATTTTCCATTTAACAATTATTTTAAAAGTTAGTTATATATTTATTATTCATCTTAACTTAAATTTTTATAAAAATTAAAAAAATGAAACACAGTCTGTGTTTGCGCTGGTACTAATAATAATAACAATATTAATAATAGTAGTAGTATTCATGATAGCAATAATTAAAAATAGTAGTAAGAATACTGATAAATAATAATTACTAATTATTATTATTATTATTTTAATATTTTATATATTTTATAAATAATAATTCACATTTTATTTTTAAATAATTTATACTAATTATATTTTATGTTAAATTAATTTTAAATATAATGGTAAAACGATAATCATATAATTTTATTCATTAAAATATTTTTTTAATTTATCATACCTATCACATCATATACAAACTGTTCTTACGGGACCGAAGGTTGTAATTCACAAATCACTTTAGGACTTCGGGTGACTGATCTCGGTTGTTCTTCTGTTGCTTCAAAGAAATTTCGGGGGCAGAGCAGGGGACCTGCAAAAGACACTCCGATGCCTAAGTCAGCACTAGTGATGTCAGAGTATCAGCATAATTTAATGCGTAATCAATGCATGGAACAGTGTGCTATTTATACTTTTTTACCTGTGGGTCCTACCTAGGATGGGCTTTCTGGCCCAACGTTCCCCCTTTTTGGCTATTCTTGGATCCAGTGCTTAGAAGGGAAATTACCAGGAGGTCCTTCAGGGGTATACGGTATTCGGTACTCGGTCATGAGGATCTCTGTGGGTGGACGGTTTCGCGTCGTTGGCCGGAAGGGTTGCGTCACATATCCGGGTTGTCTTGTGTAAGGGTGTTTTGTAATGCGGGATAGGCGGCCATTGGGGTGGTTGCTGATGGCCGCGTAGTTTGTGAGGTTGTCTTCTACGAGTATGCGGTCCACGGTTCTTTTGAGGGCCGTGTTCTTTTGGGAGGGCGCTTGGTGTGACGTATGCGGTTGGTGGGATCTTCCATAGCGGAAGGTGATGTGGGCGGCCGTCGGCCTTGTTGGATGCTTCGTGAGCTAGAGGGGGCTCTGTTAAGGTAAGCGGTTGGCGGGTGAGTCTGGTGCCGCATACCTGGACTGGGACACAAACTTTAATATCAAATTCACTCAAACCACATTATCTTTCTCTTATTCCAAATAACTTTACAATTATATTCTCTTAAATCTTCTCCGCTAAATCCATCTTCAAATCCAAACACATAGAGATAGGGATGTCAAAAAAATCTATATATATATGTAAGTAACCGCAAATAAAATCTACAATAGATAGAATATGAATATCGTAATTGTGAATAACATGTATTTTTTATATCCGCATATTAACATAACGGATACAAATATCATAATATTTATATCCTTGAATATCCATATACTGTAATTTAAATTATAAAAATATAATTAAAATATTAAAACATTAATTTTTAATAAGTTATTTTTAAGTTGTAAATATTTTTCTCGATGACAAATATGGATCGATGACAAAATAAAGATGCCAACAAAATTGGCTCACGTTTAGATGGTAAGATTTGCCGCTGCTTTCCATATACTGTGTTGGGTGTAACTAATGTAACCCCTTAAAAACTTAAAACACCAATTTTATGGTGACCTCATTATTAATAAATAATTAAATAAAGTCAAACAATATGATGTAATAAACAATTTTAATAGTTATGTGAAATAAAATGAGTATTAATAAAATATTAATAATTGGTCTATGACATAAGATATGTGTGAGATGAATAGTATACAAAAAATAATAAGTCAAGGGACTACTCAGCTAGTATAGAAGAGGTTGGAATCATGACGAATCACATAGCGAGACTTACGCGTGCAGCGAAAGCACAAGTTAGTGACGTCATAGGCTCAACGTCATAAACATTTTTTCTATATAAAAGGTTCGTAGAATTGAGAAACACGGCATTCCTTTCCGACAATACTGGCATACCTACTCTGATCGCACAAACAATCTTAAACCTCTCTCTTCTATTGTTTTTCGTTGATTAGAGTTTTGTTTTTCTCTCCGTTTTGCTATGGAAAATAAGAAGAGAGAAGTGAGGAACAACGACGATCGCGACGACGAGAACGATGAGATGAAGATGGAGAAGTTTTACTCGCTCTTGAGGAGCTTCCGCGACGCACGTGATCGGCGGCGAAGGGAATTGATGGAATTGGAGAAGAACGAGAGCAACCGGAAAAAGATGAAGGCCACCACCACTGCATCAACCAAGGCCAAATCAGAAGTTGCTTTCGAATTTCAGGACTTTACCACCGATATTCACTTCAGAAAACCACCTTTGGTTTTTCCCAATCCAAATTCACGCGACACAAGCAAAGACATCAACAAAAACAAAGGTAAGAAGAACACAGAACAACATGATGTCGCTCTCGACCTCAAACTCGCTCTCTAGCTACGCGCTTTCAACAACCGTCGTCAAGACCACGGCCCTTCAATTTTTTCTGAGTTTTTTTTCTCTTCTTCTTTCAAATGGAACTGTTGTTGTTGTGTTATCGGTCTGTATATATTGCAATCATTCAACTTATTTTTCATATATCTATGATCTATAAATTTCTTTATGTATTCTCGTCATTAATTTTTTCTTAATGTATGGACACATTATTCGACCGTGGAAAGTCGTTTCTGACGAATAAAGCTTTCTAATCAGGAAAAGTATTTTATAAAAAAAAAATATATATTTACTTTTCTGTTAAAAAGCGTAAAATGAAGAATGTATATTTTTTATTATTAATTTCAAAAGAAAAAAAAAATAGCCTTTGCCGTGTTTTGTGGAACGTTTGGTTAGAAGATGAATTTAATGAAATTTATTTATCACAGTAAACTACAGGGACGGGGATCCGCATGACAAATACATCGGTTTTTGCCACTACCGTCCAAATTTGCCCCTCTTTTCTATAGAAAATCTTATATTGATAGAATATAAATATAAATGATTTTTGATTTCTAAATTATGCATAGAGATAAAATTAAATATATACATATGTCTCATTTCTATTTGTATACCCGTGTAAATTATTAAAATATTTCTAATTTATTAAATAATTAAATAATATTATATATATATAAATTAATTAATTAATTAGTGCATTTTTTTATTATTTAGTTTATTTTACATTTACAAAATTCATATATATTTTTAAGATACTTTCTCTTTAATTAAAATTTTAATTATTATTTTTTTTCATTTTATATAATTATGTTCTAATGATATTGTTCTGATATGGAGTCTTGGGTGAACTTTTTCAGAAATCAGTTTTCTTCTTTTTTCTCTCCTATCAGAACCAACCCTTTAACAGAGCCCTATCTTTTCTATATATACCTCTCCTCCTTCGAGCCCCTCTTCATTCGGTTCCTAACTGAATTTCTACTGCCCTTCCCAGTATCTCCTAATATTTCGGATTTTCTGATATTTAGGGAAGTTACCAGATTTTATGGACATCTCTTTGACTCAATATTTTATTTAGTTATAGACTATCCTTATCAGGGCTTTATTAAACTTTATGGACTTCACTTAGTGTCCATGCTTTGTTTATGTTACCAGGCCGAACATTCATGGGCTGACAATAAAGCCTGGACTTCTTTCCGAGCTAATGGGGCGAGCTTCTGAATTTGAGCTTGGTGAGCTTGAATGAATTCCTATGTGCCCATTCCGAACTACCGAGCTACCGAGCTGAGGTCCCGAACAGAACATAGCCCTCCAACCTTTCACCATACTCGAATGGTTAAGGGTTGTTATTCCTTAGTTTTATTTCTTTATTTATAAGTTAAAAAATTGCACGACTATCAAGATGATGGGACGTCTCTGACTTTACTTATTATATGCTAACCAATATTGCCACGTGTTGTTCGATTAAGTGTGTTGTCTTTTCGAATCCTACGGTGAAAATTCAAAACTCATGATAATCGTTTATCTTCTTTCTGTAACCTACTAAACACCATTGTTATATTTCCTTCGAAAAGAAACAACACTGTTTTGGGGGTTATCATTCGTTCGCTCCCAAAAGACGAATCTTTGACTCTTTTCGATTCTAAAACTCACACCGCAAACCAGGTAACCCTAAAATTACTCCTCTTTTAATTTCCAGTGCTTGCTCTATGTTCGATTTACCGAAAATAAATTGCTTTTAACATCGTAATCGCAAGCAACATTGCTACTATTTTTGGTTTCGTAAAATGCAAAGACTTGTGTTATACCTCTTTATTTCTGAAAAAATCTTTATAAGAGATTTAAAGATTGTTGCTTGATTAGGTTATCAAAGGATTCAAAGTTTAATGCTTCATAGTGTTTCTGGGTTTTTGTATAGGAGTTTCTAATTTCAATGTGCATTTGTATTCGATAAAAATCCATCCTCCTTTCTTGAGGACCTTCTTTATTTCAAATAGGCTAAAAATTGTGTAGTTTTTAAGGTTTCTTACAGTTTGTTCGAGGCCGTTGAGATGACCTCCTATGATCCACAATACCCATGGGCCTCTTTAAGTTTAAAGAGAGAGTGTACTAGTTTTTGTACTGAAAGGAGAATAAAAACATTTAGAAATAGGCAAGCTTTGTATAAGGATGATGAGAAGAATGTGGAGGTTGGGACATGTGAGTTGGATGAGCCAGTGTGTAGGGATGGTACTTTGCCCCCTTTACAATCTTTCACCTATATTTATGCCACACTTTTTGAAAGACTCGGTCTCCGACTACCTTTCATTGAATTTGAAAAAGATGTGTTGACTATCCTAAATGTAGCTCCCGCACAATTGCATCCCAATAGTTGGACCTTCGTACGAGCATTTTACATCTTGTGCAATGGTTTAGGAATTCGAGCTACCCTTGCTATGCTCCTCCATTTCTTTGAGTTAAAAAGCGGTTCGTCAAAGCAGTTGTGGGCTTCTCTAAACAGTGTCAGTGGGCGTGGTCTTTTCACTTTATTTCAGTCTTCCTATAAGGGGTCTAGGGGAGCCTTTTTGAAGATTATGGCACCCGCGCATAACCCAACTTTATTAGAGGGACTTCCTTTGTATTAGACAAAGCATCCTTATCCTCAAGGAGCTCGGAAATTGGAAGAATTGAGTCCTCTAGAACGAGAAGGATATAAAGAGCTGGAGGGCTTAGAGGTCATCCTCGACATTCGTAAGATTTTAGAGCTCGAGTACCGAATTGTAGACTTAAAATTATTCATTGGTATACATATAAACTTTATGGGTTTTTTTTTTGTTTTTATTTATTTCCCTCGTATATATCATGTTGATCTTTATTTACATGTGTGCGGCAGATCAACAAATGGCTTTGTCCCAGAAAGACTTGCTTAGGCGAATCAAACAGCAGGGAAAAATGAAGATCGGGGCGAGTTCCAAGAAAAAGAGTTCTCCCTCAAAGATAGGATTGGAGAGTGAAACTGAAACTACACAGAGTGATCCTAATTTAAAGAAAAGAAAAGTTGGAATTGAAACTGAGCGTCAAACTCTGCAGGAATCAGATTCTAATGATCGACCTATTGAGATCGTCAAGGTAGGTGTGGGTGCTATTTTAGGACCAAAAAAGAGCTTTTGGGATGATGAATTCAAACATGAGGAGCATGGGCGAGTAAATAACTATTCTCCCGCGGACAAGGCGGTTCTCTCCAAACGAGACTTAGTTGCGGTTCATGAGGAGTTATTATGATCTTTGCATCATGCTGAAGCATCCTCCCTTTTCCTTATCGAGCGACTGAAAATATCTGAGAAGAAAGAGGTAAAATACACAACTGATATGGATGTTGCTAAACGTGAAATCAGCAAACTCCAATCCGAGCTTCTTGAAGTCAACAAGGTCTTCAAAGACAAGGAGTCCGAACTGATGACTCAAAAGGTGGAGACTGATGAGTTATTGCAGAAAATTAAATTAAGTGAGAATCAAATAGGGGACTTGACATCTTGATGCAAGAATTTGGAGAACGGAAAAGAAGAGCTTGCTGATCAGCTGTGTTCGACCATGAAACAAGGATTTCAACTTGCTCTAGATCAAGTAAAGATTCTCTGCCTCGATGTTGATATTTCTGCAGCGGATATTACTAAAGAAATTGTGGACGGCCAATTAGTGGAGATGACTGATGATTGACATGGTGTTAGGCCTTTATTTTGCTAACTATATGAAAAATCATGGATTTCATAGGTGTTTTATTTGTCGTAGATTTTTGTTGACTACGTTTATGTTGAAATTATTGTTCCCCAAATATTATGTGAGACTCTGTTTCTAGAATATCCCACTATCCTTCTCGTTTTAGTGTTATATGTTACATGTATAAATAGGTTGGATCCTTAGTACTAGAGCCGGACCGAATTCATGTCAACTTCATAAAAAAATTTTAACTAATGTGTTTAAGAAGGTCGGCTCGAATTAATGTAATCCAAGCGCGTAGCAAGGTCGTCTAGGTCGGCCAGGTCGGCCCTTATAAGCCCTCAGCGTACTGAGGTGTAAATCCAAGCGCGTAGCAAGGTCGGCCAGGTCGGCCCTGATAAGCCCTCAGCGTTCTGAGGTGTAAATCCAAGCACATAGCAAGGTCGACCCTGATAAGCCCTCAGCGTACTAAGGTGTAAATCCAAGCACATAGCAAGGTTGGTCAGGTCAACCCTCATAAGCCCTCAACGTACTGAGGTATAAATCCAAGCGCGTAGCAAGGTCGGCCAGGTCGGTCCTGATAAGCCCTCAGCGTACTGAGGTATAAATCCAAGCGCGTAGCAAGGTCGGCCAAGTCGGCCCTGATAAGCCCTCAGCGTAGTGAGGTGTAAATCCAAGCGCATAGCAAGGTCGGCCCTAATAAGCCCTCAACATACTGAGGTATAAATCCAAGCGCGTAGAAAGGTCGGTCAGGTCGGCCCTGATAAGCCCTCAGCGTACTGAGGTATAAATCCAAGCGCGTAGCAAGGTCGGCCAGGTCGGCCCTGATAAGCCCTTAGCGTACTGAGGTATAAATCCAAGCGCGTAGCAAGGTCAGCCAAGTCGGACCGAATACAATATTGCAAAGTAAAATCTTGAACAACCCACCTCGCTAAAAAACCCTCCATAGGTCATGGAGGGAAAAAGAGTGTAGGGTTTTTTAATAAATAATGAAAATGTCTTCGATACAATTATTAAAGAAAATACGATAATGCAAAAAGTTAAAGTTACTAACTGAAATAGAAGCGAAGATTTGTTGCGTTCCATGTTCTTGGAATGATAGCTCCGTCTAAGGTCTCCAGTTTGTACGCCCCGCCTGGTAGAGCTGTCTTCACTCGAAAGGGGCCTGTCCATTTTGGTGAGAGTTTGTTCTCTATCTCTGCTGCGTGTGCTTTTCTTAAAACCAAATCGTGTTCCATGAAATCACGTGGTCTGACTTTGGTTTTGTAGCGTCTTTCAACCTTTTTTTTCATGGCTTCACTTGTTATCCTGGCTAGCTCACGAACCTCGTCCAAAATATCCAAATTAGCTCGGATGTCAGGCTCATCATTTCTCTGTGCAGAGTCCCTCTGTTGATCAACCTGTATTGGGAGTAAGGCATCTGTACCATACACCAAACTAAAGGGTGTTTCATGAGTGCTTGATTGTGGGGTGGTATGATATGCCCAGATGATCCGGGGCAACTCATCTGGCCAACATGTCTTAGCTTTCGAGATCCTGCGTCTAAGTGCGTTGAGAATAACTTTGTTTGCAGCCTCTGCTTGTCCATTCGTTTGAGGATGTTCGACTGAGGAGAATCTTTGTTTAATTTTCAGCTCTTCACAAAATTTTCTGAATTGAGTACTCAAGAACTGAGTACCGTTGTCAGATATTAGACATTGTGGGACACTAAACCTGCAGACTATATTCTTCCATACAAAATTTGTAACCTTGGAGGCTGTAATTGAGGCCACTGGCTCCACCTCAATCCATTTTGTCATATACTCGACTGCTACTATAAGGAACTTCAACTGCCGAGTTGCCAGAGGAAAGGGCCCGAGGATATCTATACCTTAAGTGTGAAATGGCCAAGGAGCATTCATGGAATGTAGGACCTCGGGAGGAGCTAGATGCAAATTAGCATGTCTTTAGCATTGATCGCATTTTTGGACATGCTCATAACAATCCGCTTTCATGGTAGGTCAGAAATAGCCAGCTTAGATCGTTCGTAGCATAAGGGCTCTGCCTCCAATATGGCTACCACATATCCCTTCATGGAGTTCAGACATGATTCTTTTGGCCTCCTCGAGCTTGATACAAGTCAAAATAGGTCGTGAGAAACCAAAACGGAATAAATGTTCGTCCAATAATGTGTAACGGGTTGAACACCTTTTAATTCGTGATGCTTCCGCTGAATCTTCAAGTAATATTCCATCGACAAGGTAAGCCTTGATTGGAGTCATCCAATTTGGGGATCTTGTATTGTCAACACTCATGTTCATGATCTCATCTTGGCCCGACGAACTTATACGCGGAGCAGACAAGGTTTCCTTTATGAATGATCGTTGTTGACCTGGTTTTGTACAGTTGGCGAGCTTGGATAGTAAGTCTGCTCGACTATTATCTTGTCGAGGCACATGAATCAGTTCGAAGTTGAGAAAAACTTTGGACAAAGCTCTAACATAGTCTAGATATCGAGCTAATTGCGGATCCTTTGTGGAGTAATCACCATTGAATTGCCCAGTGACCAAAAGCGAGTTGCTCCGAGCATAAAGGTTTTTTATTCCCATCTCCTTGGCTAAAAGCATGCCTGCGATTAGTGCCTCGTATTCAGCTTGGTTATTGCTGGTTTTGAAGGAAAATTTTAATGATTGCTCGACCAAAACTCCTCCAGGACCTTCCAACACAATTCTGGCTCCACTTCCCCTTTGGTTTGAGGTGCCATCCACTGATAACAACCATTTTTCCTCCATCTCCTTGGTAGCTTGGTGGAGGTCGGTCTTTGAGCCCGGGGTTGTCAGCTCGGTCACGAAGTCAGCTAACGCTTGCGCTTTGATTGGACCCCGTGGTTCATATATAATATCGTACTCCGCAAGTTCCATGGCCCATTTGACGAGGCGACCAATCATATCAAGTTTCTTGAGCACTTGCTTTACAGGGAGATCCATTTTGACTATGACATTAAAGCGTTGAAAATAAGGTCGAAGCTTTCTGGCCGAGACTACTACGGCTAGGGCTACCTTTTCCGGCATTGGATATCTGCTTTCCTTGCCATGCAATAGTCGGCTAATAAAATATATGGGTCGTTGTACTCCATTCCTTTCTTGTACTAGGACTGAGCTTATGGCGTGTTCTGTTACAGCTATATATAACAGTAGAGGCAGGTTTGCCTCTGGCCTACTCATCACAAGTGGCCGACTCAGATATTCTTTTACCTCGAGCAAAGCCTGTTCACACTCCGGTGTCCATTGAAATCTTTCATTCTTCTTTAAGCATTGAAAATAAGGACGTCCCCTGTCACCGCTTTTCGCCAAGAACCTAGCTAAAGCTGCCATCCGACCCGTTAGTTGTTGTACCTCACGCACGCAGCTCGGACTTTTCATGTTAATTATGGTCGCACACTTGTCTGGATTAGCCTCTATTCCCCTTTCTGTCAACATGAAACCTAGAAATTTTTTGGCTTTCACACCAAAAACACATTTTTCTGAATTTAAACGTAGGTGGTACTTGTTGATGGTATCAAAAAGCTCCTGGAGGTCTCCTGAATGCTCCTTTTCATTAGTTGAAGTAACCACCATGTCGTCAACATAGGCTTCCACATTCCGACCGAGCATTGGCTGCAAAATTGTGTCCATCATCCTTTGATACGTTGCCCCAACATTCTTGAGGCCAAATGGCATTACCCTATAACAAAAATTGGCCTTAGTTCCCATAAAGGCAGTTTTATCTTCGTCTTCTGGGTGCATCCTAATCTGGTTATAGCCTGAGTATGCATCCATGAAACTCAGAAAACCACACCCGGAAACTCGATCCACCAGAGAGTCAATGTTTGGTAAGGGGTATGAATCTTTAGGACACGCAGCATTTAAATCGGTGAAGTCTACACACATCCTCCATTTGCCATTGGTCTTCTTTACCATCACTACATTAGCAAGCCATTCGGGATATTGAATTTCCCTTATGTGCCCAGCCTCTTTGTAATTTCCGCACCTCGGCAGTAGCTGCTTCTGCTTTTTCATCGTTGAGTCTTCTACGTCTTTGGATTTTTGCTTTGAATTTAGGATTCACTTTCAGACGATGAGATATCAGATTAGGATCTATTCCCAGCATGTCTCGCGCATTCCAAGCAAAAGATATCAAGTTAGAGTGAAGAACTTTGACAAGGTTAGCCTCGATCTGAGAATCGAGGTCGGCTCCGATCTTCACCTTCCGACCTGGGGAAATCTCTATCTCTTTTAGGTCGCCTATTGGTTTTGGACCACGACTGTCTGCAAGAGCTCGGGGATCGAGCTCGTGATTTTATGGATCAACAGGGGGAGGATGGATTTGTGATAGGTTGTAAGCTCTTCTCCTGGTGCGCAGGCTATTTTCATAGCATTTGCGGGCCACCTCCTGATCAACCTTCATGGTCACCACTCTTCCCTCTGCTGGGAACTTCATCTTCATATGAACGGTGGAGACCACCGCTCCCAACTTGTTGAGTGATGGTCTTCCTAGCAAAAGATTATAAGAGGATGGGGCATTTACCACGATGTACCTGATTACAATCGTTTTTGCTGCCAAATCATCGAAGAAGGTTGTTCGGAGATCCACAAACCCTCGGACTTCAACTTGCTCTCCTGAAAAACCAACAAGAACACCATCGAAAGGTTGCAATTGGTCTCGAGGAACCTGCATACCCACAAAGGTGTCCCAGAATATGACGTCTGCTGAGCTCCCTTGGTCTATCAAAACGCGATGCACATTTCTACCCATCATGATGACTGATAGGACCACTGGATCATCTTCATGTGGATATACATCCTGCATATCTTCGGCGGAGAAGGTTAAGCTCAGTACTGAGCTATTTACCTTGATTGTCGTAGACGTCATGATGCTCCTCGCATAACGTTTTCTAGCCGAGTTGGTCATTCCTCCACCTGCGAATCCTCCGGCGATGGTATTGAAATCGCCAAGAACGGGTGTCTCGTGTGTCTCAAGTGCATGATTGTACTCACGCTGCTGATCTTTGCCTTCCCAACTATCCGATTTAGTATATCTTCTAAGTAAACCTCTTCGGGTTAGATTTGCAAGTTGTCCATTCAAAGGGAAACAGTTTTCCGTATCATGTTCGTGAGTTTTGTGGAACTTGCAAAAGGCAGATATATCCTTTCTGAGTGGTCTGCCGATCTCCAAAGGAAAACGCAGGTATTTCGCTATCTCTTCATTTTTTATCAGACGAGCCTTGGATTCCGTTAAGGATGGGCAAGCAGGTTTTATTGCCTTTCTGTCGGATAACCTTCGTGTGGTGTAAGGACTGAACTTATAGGTTGCCCGTTTATGGGGCGATGACATCTCCATTATCTAGCGTCGGTTATCTCGGATCTTCTGATCGGAAGTCGGTTTTCTCTCCTCCGCCCTCTTTCGTTGCATAGCTTCCTCGGTATCAATGTGTATTGAAGCTCGATTGCACACCTCTGCTAAAGTAGCTGCAGGGGTCCTAATCAACGACTCACTAAACAAGTTTGCCCGTAATCCTTTGACAAAAGCTCTGACTAACATCTCTTCACTTGGATTAGTGAGTCCCATACTTATATCACAAAACCGGTTGAGGAAGTGCTTTAAGGTTTCGTCTGGACGCTGCTTTATGTCGAACATGTCTACTATTTGTAACTGTTTGGGTCGATTAACGGCAAATCGTTCAAGAAAAAATTGGGAGAAGACTTTGAACGACGTAATCGACGAGTTAGAAAGCTTGCTGAACCACTTCAAAGCGGTACCCGCGAGGGTTTCGACGAACATCTTACACCGAATTGCATCGTTTCCTCCGGAGATAAGCATCTATGCTCGGAAAGCTTTAAGGTGGGCTTCTGGGTCGTTCTCACCCGTGAATGGTGGGACCTTTGGAATGATGAAATGAGGAGGTATGATTTCTTCCATGATTTCTTGCCCAATGGGTGTCCTTCTTCTAGTTCTAGGTTTCTCCTCACGCTTGTATGACGTTCGCCTAGGCTGCCACGATCTCTCATCCTAGTGCGTAACTCCTCGTTGCTCTTTCTCAATAATTCTTGCAGACACAAAGACTCTTCCAATCTTTGGCGAGATTCTTCAGATTCCTTCCGTAGCTCAGCTTCCGTCTCAGCTCGACACCGTTGCTTTTCTTCATGCCACTGAATTCTGTCACTTTCCGCTTGCTTTCGGATAGCTTCATTTTCTTGCCTCAGACTTTCAATATGTTGCATAATTTGTTCCATGGTAGGTGTGCCCTCTGCAGTGGTCATGGTGCGGGTTTTGTATTTTATGGAGTGGGTATCAAGTTTTACCTTACCCCACGGTGGGCGCCAATATTTTGATCTAGAGTCTTGGGTGAACTTTTTCAGAAATCAGTTTTCTTCTCTTTTCTCTCCTATCAGAACCAACCCTTTAACAGAGTCCTATCTTTTCTATATATACCTCTCCTCCTTCGAGCCCCTCTTCATTCGGTTCCTAACTGAATTTCTATTGCCCTTCCCAATATCTCCTAATATTTCGGATTTCCTGATATTTAGGGAAGTTACCAGATTTCATGGACATCTCTTTGACTCAATATTTTATTTAGTTATAGACTATCCTTATCAGGGCTTTATTAAACTTTATGGACTTCACTTAGTGTCCATGCTTTGTTTATGTTACTAGGCCGAACATTCATGGGCTGACAATAAAGCCTGGACTTCTTTCCGAGCTAATGGGGCGAGCTTCTGAATTCGAGCTTGGTGAGCTTGAATGAATTCCTATGTGCCCATTCCGAACTACCGAGCTACCGAGCTGAGGTCCCGAACAGAACAGATATATTATTAATAGTGAATAAAATAAATTTTAGGTCTTATATTTAATTATTTTTTATATTTTTTATATTTTTATAATTTTATTTTTGGTTTATCTATTTTTGCATAAAAAGTTTTTACTCTAAATTGTTCAATCACACAAATTGTTCATTTACTATGTAATAAAGAAACATTTTTTTTAATCTTTAATTTTTGTTTTATTTAAAAAATTTGTTTTGGTAAAACAATCTTTATTATATCTCAAACAATTCATCTCTTCTTATATTTGGAAACTTTTCATATCTCCAAAACATTTCTTTAATTATGACAAATTGTTCATTTACTATGTAATAAAGAAACATTTTTTTTAATCCTTAATTTTTATTTTATTTAAAAAATTTGTTTTGTTAAAATAATTTTCATTATATCTCAAACGGTTCATCTCTTCTTATATTTGGAAAGTTTTCATATCTCCAAAACATTTCTTTAATTATGTATATTTTTTTGTGTGACTTTAATTATATATATTTTATCAAATCAACGCAAAAGAATTAAGTTGATTTCGATTGACCGAATCACATAAACATGTGAAATTTTATTTTTAGAAAACTACTTTATCTAAAAGAAATGTGTAGATGACTTTGTAATGAAATTATGTAAATAATATATATTTATTCTAGTTGAGTTACATTAACTATATGAAAACTAGTAATATATAAGTTCATGTGGATTATTTGATTGTGATTTATCAAATTTTAAACCATAAATTCAATATACATAATTTGCTTACTAGCGAAAACATGAGCTTCACGTATTAAACTAATAATATTTTATTTATTCACTTTTTTGTAGCAGTAAACAATAATAAAATTAATAATAATATTTTTATTATTATAATTATAAGATTAAATATAAATAATTTTTATAATTTAATTATAAAGAGGTTTTATTTACTTTGTAGATAATTTTTTAATTAAAAAATTATTAAGTTAAACAAATTGTCAAATTGAAAACATTAAATAAAAAATTATTATTATTTTAAAAAAATTGGTAAAATAATAATTTAAATATATTTATTTTTATTTAAAGGATAAAATTGAAAAGAAATTGTGAAAAAAAAAAATCTATATAGATATTAGAACCGGCTGGTGAAGTTTAGATTATTAGATTAGTTAGTTTGATACAAATCAATAAGTAACATTCTTATAATTTTCACTTATTTTCTGTTTCTTTATCATTTATGTCCACATAATTGTTCATCGTCTCATGATTAGTATGACTTCATAAAAAATAATAGCAGAGATTTGAGTTTTGACTAATTTAATTTATTTATAATAATATTGATTAAAAACAGTAAGAAAATAGCGAATTATTAGTGATTTTGTCCTTGAAATAAGTATTTAGCTGAAATTGTTAAAAAGTTACACCAACCAATCAATTGTCAAACCTACTTTAAAAAGTTACACCAACCAATCAATCAATTATAAGTAATTACGAATTATAAATAAGTATTGTATCACTTACACTCATATCTTAAAGAAACCCACGTCAAATTAGAATGATTATGAAAAGTTATCATTGTTTGCCCCGAAGTTAATTTTTTTTTATATATTAATTATTTTCTTTGGAACGTAACATATTTAGTTATTCTGCAAAGTTCTCTTTTTTTAGGGTGTGTTTAATTGGAGGAGTGGATATGAGAAGAGTGGATATGGAAGAATGTGAAAATGAATTTGTGTAGATTTTGATAGATGTATTTTTTATTTCATATTTTTAAAAAATGTGTAATTTTCTTTTAACTATAACTAATTTTAATTTCGAATTTTCTTAACGTAATTTTAATCACTTCATTCTTAGTTATCAATTTCATTTAATTTTTAGTTAAATTCGTAAGATTTATACTTTAACCAATTTTTCCCTCTTTTCTTGCTTCAACTTTTTCTTTTTCCTTTTTCTCTTTCTCTTATTTTATTCTTTTCTTTATTACTTAACATTCTTCATTCTACTTTTCAAACTTTTCCCTTTCTATCTACCTCATCAAACTTCTCTTTAAATTTATAACTTTATTAATTCCTCATATCTTTTCAAATCCTATCATGTAATATAATAAATAAGGAATTAACAATTAATTTGGATTTATCCTCTTTATTTCTGAAAGTAGATATTTATTTTCTAACATTCTTTCACTTTATTTTACTTGTAGTTGAGTTCATTATAGATTAGTCTTTTGAGAAAAATGATTTCTTAACTGGTGGTTAAACTTGAGAATGAAATTTAGAATTGTTTAATTATTTTGTTTTGGTATAATCTCAACTCGCTTAGTCATTAAGTAACTTTCGAAAAAAGATGTTTTTACAAGGTCGAATATATCCGGTAAAGATTTTTTCAAATTTTTATGTGTAATTCAAGTTACAATTTCACACCTTCAAGTCAGAATGTTTTAGGTTCTCGTCTCTTCAAAGTTGAACGATGTGTGCCTACTTAAGATATTTTTATGCTCAAATCAGTCAAGTATGTCAAATTGATTGTAATAATGAAACGTAATTAACTTACCTTGTGTACAATGCTATATATATCATGTTTATGGGACTTTACTTGGATGTGCCTGATCCACGTGACTAATTATCTTGATTAACTTTACTTCATAATTTGCTGATATGTTTTAGTCATTGTAGTGTCTTAATCACATTTTACTATTGTTAATGATGTGGTCAATATGATGTTATTCTGGTCGAGTATATTTAGACTGAGTACATCTTAGCTTAGGTCGCCGAGATGTTCTTGAATGGTCATTACATGGTTGGATGATATTTTTTGATAGATGAATAAATTCTACACGTTAGAATAGAATTTGGTTTTAATTTGGAATTTAAATTTTGGTAGGATACTTAGATATAGTTTTATTGAATAAAGTTTGATATAAATTGATGACTCATTGTTATTGGACTTGACGTTGAATCTTAGTCAATTTGATTCGAAAAAGTTGGAACAAAATATCTATGTAACATGTGGTTGTTGTATATTTTAAATTTATAAAAAATATTTGAAATATAAATTTTCTAATTTCACTAGTCACAGGCATTTGATAGAGAAATTATTTCATTTTAGAAAAACACAAGTATACCTGAGATATTTTAAATTTATCATCACTTACGAAATTGACTTTTTATTTAAAACGAGGATATATAATATAAATAATACTATGAATCTTCTATAAATTATCAATAAATATTTTCTATTTAATATTCTTTTAATATATAAACCTGTTTATTGATATAATTAAAAATATTTATTATTATATGTACATAAGTTTACATACGATTTAATGATAAATATTGGTATCTTTATTTTAATAATTTATTCTTTATTTGTTATCTACAAATATATTTAATATATGAATATCTATATCTATATATCTATACATAAGCGCTAACACAAGTATTGTCACGCTTGTGTATTCACATTTTTTAATTTTTATAGAAATTTGAGTTAAAATCAATAAGAAATATATAATTAATTTTTAAAATGGTTGTTAAATATAAAATTAGAAATACAAAATATGTACACACAATAAATTTTTAAAATAATTGTTAGAGACAAAAGAGGTTTTTAAAATAACGGTTAAAGATAAATTATTTATAAAATAATTAATTTTTAAAATAATAGTTAAGGGTAAAACTGAAATAATGAAATGTGGACACACGAGTCCTCTTTATCTATTGTTATAGAAGATAAACTATTTATAAAATAATTAATTTTTAAAATAATAGTTAAGGGTAAAATTAGAATAATGAAATGTAGATACAAAAGAGAGTATTTCTTTTTATCTATTGTTATAGATTTTCATAGAAATTTGAGTTAAGATCAATAAGAAATATATAATTAATTTTTAAAATAGTTGTTAAATATAAGATTAGAAATATAAAATATGTACTATGATGCACAAATACAATACGTGTATCGAATACGATACGTGTATCGAATACAACACGTATCCGATATGTCGATACGTTTATTTTCAAAATAATAGGATACGATACGTGATAGATACTTGATACATGAATATTGAAAATTTTACAATAATTCTTACAAACTTAATAAATATATGATTCTTAATGTGTGAATCCAAATTTCCTAATTAGAGACCAATTATTTTGATAGCCAATACCTGGTAGCTAATGTTAGTGAGCAATTTAAAAAACAAGTCATAATTGAAACTATTTTAATTATCAATTTAGAGACCAATTATAATTTTTTGAAACTATTTTAGTTGTCAATTTGGTCACTATATAGTGACTAATTATTTTTTCACTAAAATTGGTCATTATTCAAAGATTTTATTGCAGTGTACTACGACTTTATAAATTAGATACTTCATTGACAATTATCGTTAAAGTATTCTAAAGTATCAAACATGATATGTGTTAGACACATACATGTGACCCAAGTTGAAGTACCGGTGCATCATATGTACACACAATTTATTACATATTAAGAAAAAAAGATACTATCAAAATTACTACATTACCCATTTTCTTTTATTGACAAGTGTCACAAAAATTAGTTTTTTCATCATTTTAAAACTTTGGTACAAAAGGACCCGGGTCCAAATCTTACAAAATTCAATTTGATTTTATTTTTTTATTTATTTATGATTTCAACTGTAATATTAATTATAAGTAATATTATTATTTGTAATATTTTTATAAGTACTAGCGTATACACAGGCGCTATCGCGCTTGTGTATACGCATTTTTTAAATATAAATGATATTATCTTAGTAGATGATAATAGTGTGATGTTATTAAGTTAATATATAAAATAAATTTATATTTATTAAAAATGAAGTGAAATGTTAAAAATAAAGTGAAATGAATAGAAAAATTAATTGTTGGTGAATAAAAAAAAGAAAAAAAAAGAATTTTTTTATAGAAAATAGGTAAAAATAACCATTAATTTTAAAAAATTTAATAAATAATTATATTGTAAAGGGTAGAATTGGTATTATGAAATGTGGACATAAAAGATGAAATCTCTTTATGCATTGTTATAGATTATAATTTGTAATTATTAATAATATTATCATTATAAATATTATTAGTATTAATAGTAGTAAAATTATAAGCAATATTACTATTATTACAATAATAATAAGTAATATTATTAGTTATAATATTATTATAATTACAAACATTATTTGTAGTAATATTAGTAAAATTATAAGCAATATTAGTATTATTACAATAATATTAAGTAATATTATTATTTGTAATATTTTTTTTAAGTATTATTATTTGGAACTGCTACTAATAATATTATTATTATAAATATTATTATTAATAATAGTAATAAAATTATAAGCAATATTAGTATTATTACAACAATAATAAGTAATATTATTATTTGTAATATTTTTATAAGTATTATTTATTGTAATTATTACTAATAATATTATTATAAATGTTATTTATAGTGATAGTAATAAAATTATTAATAATTATTATATTATTATTTGTAATATTTTATATGTATTATTATTTGTAATTATTAATAATATTACTATTATATATTATAGATATTATTTGTAGTGATAGTAGTAAAATTATAAGTAATATT
>Ga0099822_1002401_pt1 | contig 23292 bp, 13 predicted proteins | sample CowpeawhiteBW_FD_76839 | JGI IMG/M metagenome (GOLD analysis project Ga0099822, IMG submission 76839) | Root nodule microbial communities of legume samples collected from California USA - Cow pea white BW | ecosystem: Host-associated > Plants > Roots > Nodule | place: USA: California | collected... | reverse complement strand
CTTCATCATTTGGTATCTAGAGCTTTGGTTGTCCTTGAATATGGTGTTTTCATGTTCTAACCTTGTCTTGTGTAGCTATCTTTGAATGGTCCACATAAAAACAGTGCTGGCAGCAACGTGTGCATTTTTGAAAAAAATACTGCAGCTAGCTCAGTGGTCCAAAAGTTAGGTTCTTTATATCAAAAGAAAGCTCTGTGAGTCTAGTTTTCAACAAAAAAAGAATTAACGCATTTGGAGTTCTGTGGAGAGAGTTATGGTCAAATCTGGTCAAGCATTAAAAGGTTGGTCGAACATTGCAAATTCTAGACAAAGCTGGTCAAATAATCAAACAAGAGGGACAAAATTGGAAATTTGACAAAAATTAAGTTGAAGACGATGGCGTGGCACCCTTCCATTGGTTCAACTTAGTGTGATAGGATAATGACATGTTGGAACACATGGTTGGACATCTTTTGAGTGCAAGGACTGATATCACGTGGAATGTTTTAATTGGACATATTTAAAAGTTGGTGATTGCCACATGGCAGCATTTGAGTGCGTCTAGTTTAAGGCGTGAAAATAGACAAAGGCATGGGTGTAGAAGTAGGTTTTGTAAGGCCCATTTGGAAATAAGGGAGTGTATAAGTAATGTATGGGGTGCAAAAGTGATTTTTCCAGACAAAGCTCAAACCTCTTCAACTATGGATTGATGAACGTCCTATTTATGTAGGTATTTATGTGGGGGAAAATCCTAGAAGGAAGTCATTTTGGGACCCTCTAGTGAAGCAAATTAAGAACAAATTAACTCTATTGAATGGGAGGTTCTTATGTTTTGTTGGGAGAGTATGCTTACTTAAATCTGTTTTGACATATGTATCAGTGTACTACATGTCTTTGTTCAAAATGTCCACCTCAGTTAGTAAGGAGATACTAAAGATACAAAGAACATTCTTATGGGGTTAGGGTGTAGAAGGGAGAAAAATAGCATGGGTGAAGTGGGCAACACTATGTAAACTAAAGGGGAATGTGGACTAGGTATAAAAAATGTAAAGTTGTTTAACGAAGCATTCTTAGCTAAACAGAAATTAATATTAGGTAAAGAAGATAAGGGGATATGGCAAGAAGTATTAGAGTCTATATATGGATCTTGGAGAAGCTTGGATGTTAGAAAGCCCACCCATAAAGAATATAGATGGTGGAAAGACTTAAGAAACATTTGTGGATCTAGTGAGGATAAATTATGGTTAGAAGATAATTTGAGTTGGAAATTAAGTTCGGGAACTAGGATTTTGTTTTGGGCAAACAAATGGATAAGGGATAGAACACTTAGGAGTCATACCCTAGGTTATATGCAAACCCAAATAAAAAAGCTCCAACAATAAGTGAATGTGAAAAGTGGGACAATGATAGATGAGAAGGAAATTTGTCTTCGAAAAGATATTGGTTTGAATGGGAGAGACCTCAAATTTAAATGTTCTTAAAAGACATTGATAGGGTAAATCTTGTTAAAGGAAGATATGATATTTAGACGTGGAAGGATAAGGAAGATAAGGTATATTCAATTAAGTCAGCATATACAAAGTTGCAAGGTTCATGCACTCTAGATCAACAATTCTTTGATTACTTTTGGAAAGTAAAGGTTATCCCATCTACTAAGCTCTTTGTTTGGCAAGCTATCTCAAATGAAGTACCTACATTGGTTAACTTAAGACTTAGAGGGGTAATCTTTAACAATGTTACTTGTGTTATGTGTAGTGATGTCAAAAAAATTCGTACCCGCAGGTATCTGCGAATAAAATTCGCAACGGGTAGAAAATGGATATTGTAAATGGATACTCGCGGGTAACGGGTACGGGTATTTTTAATACTCACATGTTAACGGGGTGGGTACGGGTATCATAGTATCCGTACCCGTGGATACCCGTACTCACTATACTCTAATTTAAATTAAAAAAAAAACATGATTAAAATATTAACATATTGATTTTGAATGAGTTATTTGGAATTTGTTTAAAAATTATGAATGTTATGTATTGTATTTTATTTGAATTTACGATTAAAATATGTTGTTAAATATTTATGTCAAATATATGAAATCAAAATTCATGAGAAATCAAAATTCATGAGAAATCAAAATTAATTTATGAAAATTCATGAGAAATCAAAATTAATTTATGTCGAATATTTTCTTCTTTGTTTTCTTCTTATATTCTTTTCCAGAATGGGTTGGCAACCCAAATCCTTTTTCCACCCTCATTTAGTTTTTGCACCATTTTAAAAAATTGGGCTCAATAGCCCAATGTTGTTTCCTTTTCTCCACCACCATTTTCATTTTTCAACCCCTAAAATTTATTGTTAAGAATGCAATATATATTTAGGGATTAGCCAAATAGGCATAGAGGCGGAAACAATTGTTCAGTTTTGGTAACTACCTTGATAACTTCAATCAAAATTTGCAAAAGGCAATCACGTTGACATTCAAAGAGTATAAGACCAAGAAATTCATACTAATAATAATTAATAAAGTATAAGTGATGGTGGGTTGAGAATACCCTAAGGGAGTTCCTTGATAAACCCTAGACAAGGAATAGTGTTAGCTTAAGTGGTTGAGAGCACTTGATTATGTTAAGAGGACTTGGGTTCAGGTTCTGTGTATGCCATTAGTATGTTTATTTAATTCTATTTTATTTTGCGAATATATTGTGAATGTGGAAGCATGGTTTAAGCTCGTATGAATGTGTGGATTGACATGAATAATGTGATGGTTTGTTTGTCTACATGTGTTTGATAGGTTAGAAGGATGTGGGTTTGAATCTTGGCTAAAGTAAGTACACCCTTTATATTTTTATATTTTTGTTAAGTGATGGAAAAATCTAGAAACTGTAGAAATTCCCTGAGAAACCAGAGAGGTATCAGTTGGGGTGCAGTAATCAAAAGTAATGACCATTAAACCTTGAATTTAAGTTAATTTCGTTTTTAATATTTGTATTATTTATTTTGGGTTGAATTTGGGGGAAAAAGAGAGAAGAGGGGTGAGGAAACAAAGAGTCATAGTGTGTGGCAAGTTGTGTGCTGATGATTGATATCCAGAGAGGGAATTGGAGTGGACGCAAGGAAGAATCCATTGAAAATTGGTTGAATCTAGGAAACCAGGTAAGGGGAGTTGATTAATTTTTCTTAATTGTTTATCTCCAAATTATCTTGTGCAATCCTAAAACTATTACTATTTTTGGTATTGTTATTATGAGAAATATGTTGTTGTTATAATGAAAAATTTGGTATATTGAGTTTAAGATATTATATGCTATGAAAAGGTATCATTTTCTGTGGATCAAAGTTGTTGTGCAGTAGCAACGAGATATGAAATATATTGATTTAAGCTTTTGGAGGATTTTGGCAATTACAGTGAACTCTGTTGGGTGTAGGCAATGAATCTATGACATTGATTTGATCATTGTAGAGTCGTGAATTGGTTTTTCATAATACTTCACGGAGTTGTAATATTTTGGTGGGGTTGGTAATTATGGGTTGTATTCTTATAAAATGGTAAAAATCTTTACGTTGGAAATCTTTTTAGTTCATTCTATTATGATTTTAAGTTAAGGTGAATAAGAGGTTTTGGTGTTTTGTTATGAAATTAGTATATTTGAAGTTGATGTTTTATTATGTGTAAACATTCAGTGTATTATTGTGTCGGTAGAAAATGCAATTGGCGGGTGTGGGTTTTGTTATTACATTTTGCCTATGATGGAGCTAAAAAGGAGTTTTCACATATCTAGTTATTTCTACTATCACTTATAAATTGGTAATTGAATGTATCAGATGTAGTTTATAATATTTTATAAAGATTATTACATATGCATATTATTGGTCGTTTATTATGTGTACTGGGATAGATAAATTCAATTGCAATTTTACTCTCTATTAGTTACGTTTTGGTAGTAAAATGTTAGAAATCCTTTTATTTTAAGTGATATATGTTTTCTTGTATTATTAATATAATATGTATTTTGTAAAAGTTAAAATGTTATGGTTTCTGGTTAGACATTTCCAGTTGAGTTATTATAATTTATTAGGTATGTTAAACTTCAGGTTTTGGTTTAGTAAATTGGTCTTAGTTTTTTTAAATATAACTTTGTTGACACCAAAAAGTAAGTATTCGTGTGACAGTTACATACATATTACTGAATATATGTTACTAATGAAATAGCATGTGGTACGTAGCATAGCCCAGTTAATATATATATATATATATATATAGGTTTAAGAATTTTTGGGATCACATTTGCATTCTAGTTTAATGGATAATATGTATTATTTCGGGGTTTGATTATTAAGGCTCGAAGTGGATCGATTTTGAGTGACATCGGCAATGGATCAAGTCATTTGGTGTTTTCAAATTTAAAAGAAACCATAAGTGTTATGATTTAATAAATAGGTTACAAAAGTTGAATATTTTATAAATTATTTTATTGTAAATATACGCACTTGGTGTTTTGGATGTGTAGATATGATTGCTTAATATGTTAGAATCAATTATATAGTTCTTAAACCAATAGAATTCATTTTACTGGTGTGGTGCCTGACGGCGGATATGCTTCCACCAGGTGATAAACCACAAACAAATGGGCCACTAGCGTGTGGCATTTGGCAATATGGGATTACTGCCAGGGGTCTGGAGCACCATTTTGCTTAGGAAGCGTTAGGTGATAGTGTAGAGGCATGGGTCCATTGCAGATGGATTTGCATGGATGGGTTTGATGTCTTGGTCAGGGATATGTTGGATTAGTTACAAGCGGGGAGGTTCACACTAGTGCAAGAAGGGCTTTTGGCAGCGGTTATTTTTGTCATTTTGCCCCGGTTCTAGAACCGGGGCATATTAGGACGAGGCCAAAAAGGTTAGCTTTTTGCCTTGGGTCTCAACCGAAGCAGAAGCCCCATATTCTGCCTCGGTTCTGATGAGAACCAAGGCCATATGTGCTTCGCTGCCCATCTTCTCCACTAGAAACCCTAGGTAGTCACCATGGTTACACCACAACTCCGTCAACCACCGCCAGATCTGAAACTCAAAACGAAAGATCCGTAGCCACTGCAGTCTTCTCTTTCATCGTAAGAGCAATTTTTGAATCATGCAACCACCATGGAACCTCCATGTTCTTCATACACAAAAATGTGAACATCACACTTGCATAAATGCAAACAAAAATCAACCATCTGCAGCAAATCACAAACCCTAAATCGCGTCTCCTCCTCCAAATCGCTAAACCACCTCCTTCGTAATGACAAGTTTCTTCACGCTGCCGCCACCTACACGTCTCGCTACCTTCAACGACAGATCTCCATCCACGCACAACACCAATCTACCACGCACCTGTAACACAATGAACGGATACCCACTTCGCGAGCCCCAAATCGCACTTCGCCAAGCCAGAACACGAATGAGCCAAACGTCTAGTAGTTGTGAGTGGTCGGAGTGCAACAGCAGCAGTGGAGGTAGGTGGCTGAGAGAGAGAACGCGCACGCGAGGAAGAAGAGGAAAAAAAGTGATTTGTGATTTTTGAACCCTAATGAACCTTTTGGCCTCGGTTCAATTTTTAACCGAGGCAGAAAACTGGTTTTTGGCAGCGGTTCAATTCCACCCGAGGCAGAAAATACTTTTTGGCCTCGGTTCAATTTTAACCGAGGCAAAAAAATAGTTTTTGGTAGCGGTTTAATTCCAACCGAGGCCAAATGTCACTGCTATAATGGCATTTTTGAAATATTAGCCAACTTTTAAGCTTCGAGTCTTCAAAACCGAGGCATATTAGACCTTTTGGCACCGATTTTTTAATGAACCGAGGCATAAAAGTTGAAAAAAATTGCAAAATTGCCACCATGCCATTTTATGCTTCGGTTAAGCGACAACCGAGACCTATAGTGCGAGTTAAAAGGCCAAAACTGCACTAGTGTCGTAACGGAGATTTGAGATGCGTGATTGATGCGGGAGGGGAGGTTCGTATCTTTTTGTACTGTTATGTTGGGATACGAGCAAGGAGGTTCGTATGTTTCGTGCTTACACTTGAGGCTACTATGAGTGGGGAGGTTCATAGTAGGTGTTCACGCATGTTGGACTACGAGCGGGCAGGTTCGTTGAGTTGGACTACGGGCAGGGAGGTCCGTAGAGTTGGACCACGAGCGGGTAGGTTCGTGGGAGTATGATAATCCCTAAGGACCAAGGTTGTGAATGGATCTCTCTCATAAAAGTTATAGGATTGGGGTATGATGTTATAAAGGAGTCAATAAATTAAAATTGGCTAAGATAGATTGGGTGAGGGTTAATTATTATTATTTCATTGATTGTGTTATTTTTCTTTCTCATCTCACCCTTTCTGTTTGTGTTTGGCGATGATCACGTGATTTGTCACATGGGAGCAGATGTGAATCCAAGTGAATGTGCTGATGCGTAGGGACTGAACAGGGCAGACTGGGGGATGATTTACTTTATATTTTAATTTCATACATTGTAATAAACTTTATGAATCCTTTCTCTACTATGAGTTTGTAATAAGGATGTCACAGTGCATTATAAATGTAGCGATAAAGTTTTAAATTTTTCCCTATTTGGGAATCTTATTTACTATCTTGAATTTCAATAAAATTTTATTTTATCATGTAATATCCATCTAGGGTGTTACAGAGAGAACTGCCAATTGAGAAAAGAGGCTCATTGTTGGCAAAACAAAAAGATGAAGTTTAGTTGCAATATTTTTTATGATGATAAAAGCTAGCTAAGGGACTTTAAAATATATCAAATAATATTGGAAATTTGTACTCTATATTTTGTAGTTGATTAAGCCTTTGTGATAAGTTCATAAGAGTGAAACTTTGTGTATAGGACTAAGTTTACTAAGTCACAAAAGCAACATCCACAAGATCAACTTAGGGAAGTTTTCTTTTTTCATAAAAGATATGTGATAATTGATTATCACTAATGATAATCAATTATCCAAATGAATTCCAATTTTTCAAAAAGGATTTTGTGATAATCGATTATTCCTTGCTGATAATTGATTATCATGACGAGAAATTGTTTTTCAGAAAAGCTTATGGAATAATCGCTTATCGCTTTTGATAATGGATTATCAATGGTAGTTGTAACTTGACTTTTTATATTCTTGACCCAATTGTTGGCCCTAACACACAAGGACCATTGGCTTAAAGCTTTTTTCTTATGATGTCCATATAAATCAAGGTGAAAAGGATGCCTAAGGTGTGTGTTAGAGTATTGGGTTTGGAGTAGAGTCTAGAAAGGTTGTAAAGCCGAGTCAAAATGTCATTAGAATCAAAATAATCAATGTTTGATAGTTTATGAATCAAAATGGCTCGAAATAGATGTATTTTTAAATGATAACTCACTTAATAGAAAAAATAATCAATTAGCAAGTAAACTAATTGAAGTGTTAACTAAGAAAGTGTTATGTTCTATAAATTAATCGATTACAACATTAATAAAATCTATTATTACAGAAAGTTTTATTTTTTATTTTTTGAAATCAAAATTTAATTGATTACCTCATTAACGTAATCGATTAAATTATTCAAATACTAGTTTTGACTTTAAAACCCAAAATATTCTGGTTTCAAAAAGACAACTCATTTTACAAAAGTCTATGCAAGAGTGATTGGAGCTCTTTGGAGCAATTCTTACATCATTTCTGGAAAGTACCAAGATCAATCAAGATCATGTTGATTTAAGTGCATCTTGACTTGGCTTAGGTTGAAATTGTAACACCAATACAGATTAGGTGTATTTGTTCTAATTTTCTTTGTATACTTTCTTTTATAGTGTGTTCTTATCACAGAAAATTATGTGTAGCATTGTCTTGTATACAAAATCTTGAAGTGCATTCAAATCTCTAGTGTATCATGTGTGTGGATTTTGCATAGGAGAATTCTTGTAATACTTCTTTTGATAATGTAGTGAAAAACTCTAGCTAAGGTTGATAGAAACTATATGTAGTTTCTTAAAGAATCAAAAAAGTAGAAAAACTTTATGTGTTTTGTATTCTCTTTGATTATCTTTTGCACATCTTCTATTGTATAAAGATCAAGATTAATAAGCATCACATATTCTTCATCAATTGATTTCCTATTTTCTGAAAATTGGTTTTGAAACTTAAAAACAACCAAAATTTTGATTATAATTAAACCTTTTTTCCCCCCTCTTAGTTATGCAAGGTTTCACCACATTTATTTTAATACTAATTTTTGAAATGCTATATATGTTGTGTTAAACCTATTTCAAAAACAACTTTTTGATAATCAAAAGTTTAACATTGTGTTTGCAAAAAAAAAAACTTCGTTCTTTTCAAAGGGGACTTTGAAAAACCTAGTGCGGGTAGAGCGATAACTTTCACCAAGTGGGTTCTTGAGGGCTAAGTGTTGCTATTGTTGCTAGGAAAAGTTTTTCATCCTTTGTGTGACTCAACGAAAGTTTTTCTCATCTCTTGGTCTTCAAGAGAGGTGTTCTCTAAACCCTAAACTTTCTCATATGTCATTGTAAGTGTAGTTTATTTTAATAATTGAGTTAATCCCTCTTTAGAGACATTAACAACTTGACCTAGAGTCTTTTCATCAAAACCAGTATAAATATCTTATGCAAATCTCTTTTTCCGTACTCTCTTTAATTATCTATTGTTATATTAAAGGAATTTTTTTTTAATTGAACGATACATTTTAGAAAAAATTTTGAAGTATTAATTTTAATTAAACAAACCAATTCACCCCCTCCCTCACCTGGTTTTTGTCCAACGCAAACATTTCATTGCGCGATTCTATCAATTGGTAACAAAGCTTGTTTTGATAGTTATTCAAACTTTTCTGAATATAGTAGGAAAAAAGCAAACATTTCTCGAGGATGCTTCTATTAACAAACCTCCACTTTTTCCTGGTGAAAATTATTCTTTTTGGAAAGTAAGAATGCAAATCTTTTTGGAATATAATCTTTTTGGAATATGTTGATAGAGTTGTTTGGGATGTAATTTTGAATGGTCCTTTTATTCCTCTTATCACTATTAATAATGTGCAAGAAGCTAAACCTTTTGCCTAGAGGACTGCAGATGAAAACAAGAGAACTCAATATGATGTTAGGGCTAGAAACATAATTTTATCTACTTGAACCCTTGATGATTTATGCAGAATATTTGTTTGTGCCAGAGCTCTAACTAATGAACAGATGATATGAAGTGTGCTAGAAAGAACTCGTTAATACAAGAATACGATATCTCAAAATGTAACAAGGGAAAACCATCTACGATGTGAAGAAGAATTTCACACACATCATCGATCATCTCTCTGGTTTAGGTAAAATATTGATAATGATGGATTAAATATTAAAATTCTTAAATCTTTGAACTAGACGTGACAGCCAAAGGTCACAGCCATTATAGAGTCACAAAAATATTTCAACCATGTCAATGGTGGCTCTCTTTGGAAGTTAAGAAAGCATGAGCTTGAACTTCGAAGGTTAAATGAAGAAGAAGATCAAGGAAGGAAGAAAAATATTGCCTTCAAAACCAAGGTTCTCAAAGGCAAAAACCACAAAGAAGATTATGTCTCCAACGATGAAAACTTAAGTCTTATAATAAAGAAGTTCACAAATGTCATGAAGGCCAAAGGTAAAGGTCCGCTCAAGAGAAGTAGAAAGGAGAATCAAGGATCCTCCTCAAATTTCAAGTGCTATGGATGTGGAGAATCAATGCATGTCAAAGCTGACTGTCCAAATGCTAAAAAGAATGAGGAAAAGAAAGGAAGAAAAATTTTCAAGAAAAATACCTATATTGCTTAGGAAGATAATGACTTAAGCTCCTCAAACTCAAATAATTTAGATGAACAAGCACATTTCTGTTTGATCACCAACAATGAATCTTTTGGAAGCCAAGTAAGTGTCTCTGGCTATGATAATCATTATGATAATTGTATGACGCATTTCAAAAATCATGAATATAGTACATTAGATGTTGCTCATAAACAATTAAAATTTGATTTTAAAGATCTAAAAAATAAATTTGAAGTCTCTTGAAGAAGAAGAAATTTTGAAAAATAAAATTTCAATTTTCGAAAATAAAGAAATTACAAATGTTGAGTGTGCATCTTGTGAGACTCGTATGTTTGATATTGACATTCTTGAGAAACTAATTGAAGAAACAACAAGTAATAAAAGTTTTGAAAATTCAACATTTGAGAAAAAGGCTCTTAATAAAAACATGTATGCTTCTAAAAACAAGATTAAAAGTAAAAGAAACCATAGGGTATGGGTAGAGAAAGGAACAACTTATTCTAGGAACCTTAATGTTGTTACATGTTTTTATTGCATGAAAAAGGGATCATACCTCAAATATGTGTAACATTAAACATTGTGGTGTTCCAACTGGAAAGTATGCTTCGGTGCCTATTGTTAAATGATTTTGTTGTATCTCTTACCCTAAGGACCCAAACAATTTATCAAGGACCTAAAAAGTTTGTTCTTTTTATTTTTGTAGGAACCTTCAAAATCTAGAAAGTCTATGTTGTATCTTGACAATGGTGCTCAAGAGACATGATTGTAGATAAGAAGAAATTTGTAAATTTAAAAAGAAAGGAACAAGGCTTTGTTACTTATGGAGACAACAACAAAGGCAAGATCCTTGGAACTAGTGATATTAGTGGGGTAGATACATTGGAGATCAAGGATGTGTTACTTGTTGAAGGATTAAAGCACAATCTTCTAAGTATTAGTCAATTATGTGATAAGGACTCAAAGTAATATTTGTAACACCCATTTTGACATGTCAGATGTAATTTTATAATTTGCCAAAACGTCAACATAAAAACTCTGATACCATCCTATAAAATAGGAAACTTCACAAATATTTTGTCTCAAAACCACTTGCCAAAATTTTCATCCTAATGAAACTTTATCATCCAAAATAAAGCATTAACAAAATAAACCAAACCGATTTAAGACATCAAAACAAAACTTAATACAAATTTCTTCCAAGTTCAAAACTTAAAACTAGTCAAACTATTACATTTACCTTATTCAAAAGAAAATGCTTCGAAATGCTTCATAATAAAAACTCCCCAAAAGGCTTTCCCACGAGCTCCTCACAGTTATGTATCTCCACTAGCATCTACATCAACCTCTGCTCCCGTATAACACATGTTATACGATCATCACATAAACACAAACAATACACAAAACAAGGGTGAGCTAACCACATAAAACATAATACCACATTATTTTGCCAACATACAACTCACCTTGCATTATCACAATATATGCATAACTTCAACCATGATAAGAACCCATCACATGTTCCCAAACCTTTAACATATTACCACCAAGTAATATCAAACGGTATGACATTCTCTCATAACCAACAACACCTCCTGGAAAAATCCTTTCCTCTACTTTCCATAGACTTACAAGCAACAACTCTCCCCACTCAACAAAGCCTTGGATAAGAGCACTCTTGCTAAGCTCATACCAAAGCCTTATTGCTGAAAGAAACCCTTTTTACCCTGACTCAACAAAGTCCTTTGGGTAAAAGAATCATTCTTCCTTTACGGTTATCGGAGAATTCATACTATCTCATCGCATATGTACACATATACATATAATCATATAATGACACAAGCATTATTTTTTTGCACCTAATGATTTTAACATATAATACACTAGATATTCTGCACAAAATTTCACAGAAACAACAACCATAATTATGCACCAAAATTTTAAAGCAAAAATAATCATCACAACCAAAAACACTACAATAGTGCATGACATATTTCTCCTACTACAGACCTCTCATTGACGATCCCAACGGTCAAACCAAAGAGTAGCATGCTATGGATCAGCAATAAAAATTTTCAACTCAATTCAACTGTTAATGAATTAGAAAACTCAATTTTACCAAAACTACGTAGACCAAAAAAATACACACTCACAAGAATACGAAAATTAATGTCCTACAATAGTTTGTGACACATTTCTTAAACTATAGACCTCCAAACGAATATCACAATGGTCAAACTGAAGAATAACATATTATCAATCAATTGTCAAAATTGCGACTCAATCTAATAGTTAATGAACTGGAAAATCAACTTTTCAAAAATTGCACAGATTAGAAAAAACACACCTACTTGAATGTTAAAAACAGCATAAAAATACATATTTTCGTGGATAAAGTACCGATTCAACATACTAAACATCCAAAACATGCATAAAAAGAAATACCAACCATCCCATATCATTCCTATTAACCTAAAGTCAAATACACATCAAGGAAAACTCTTATACCAATATTTGCATGCTTCAAAATTACACACATTTACCAATTCTTAGAAAAACTCAAAAGGTACAATGTTGCACATATTTATCTTCATGCATGTTAACAAAACTTACCAAAAACTTACACAACCTATACTCACACTTCACTCTAATACTAAGCACTGACCAATTGGCACATAATTCCACCACTAATTATTTCCTATTCACATTCACAACACCAAAATACCAAATCCTCAAGCATCAATAGTACTGCAAATATTACATACCAAAAATTACCATGATCACAACCTATGACATACATGAACATGATCAATTATTAATCAACTTACCTCCCATGCAAATTCTTCCATCCAACACATTTTGCTTCTACCGAATTAAACATTACTCCAAAGGCCCAAAACTCATAATATCAAGCAAATTTCTCTTTCATACAATGATATTCTAAAACCATGAACTCCTCACCATATCAACGTAGGAATAACAAAATTTCTACTCAACCACAAAGTAAAATTTATCAATACAACATGAACACCCTAAAAGATGGAAATTCTACCTAAACCTAAATTTTCCTATGCATACATAATTCCACCAAACAAGGAAATTCCCAATTTTCTCTTGCATCAATATGTCTCTAACCCCAACAAATCACATCAACAACATTGCATCATTGTCTCATCATCAACTCATCCATACAATAAAAGAGACAAAAAATATTATAATCATCCGGAAGATACATCTTATCATCCTAACTTCAACCATTTTATAGAAAAGAAAAACATAGTTTCCTATACAAATTCCATATTTTCCCTTCAAAATATTTCTACACAGTTAGCCACAAAATAATAGCAATAAAGCTTAGCATCCCTTACCTGGAATTCCTAAAACAAGAGTTCTCTTCTTCTCAACTGAAAATTTCCACAGCTCCAAAGAAACTCTCCTTCTTCCGTTCTTTGCTTTAGCAAAATGTTTTTGATCACTCTCTCTCAAACCTACGTTGCCTCACCATCCAAAAATTAACTTAGCTAAAAACCTTCTATCTCCCCCAACCAACGTTAACTAATTTTGGTGGCACTAACAAATATTCTAACTAACCTTTCTCTTTTTATGTTTCATAAAAAAAATTAAAATTAAACTTTATATTAATAAAAAAATTAAAATTAAACTTAATATTAATTTGCACTTTGGACACCTTAATAAGTATTATTTTTTTGTGCCTATGACCAAAATCAACCAACCTACCTTCAATTTTTCACCTTCCAACGAGGACAAACAAAATACCAATAAAACTAATATTTTTACCTTTTACTCTAGCCAAGGTTCAAACACACAACCCCTAAGGCTCAAGAAAACACTCCTAACCATATAGACTATCACATTTATCTTATTAACCATACGCACAACAAACATTACAATAATATTCACACAATTAATGCATTCAAAATAAATTATAAAAATTTGTTATTTATTAATTTAAATAACACTCCTCACATCCATCACCACTCTTTTAAATAATAATTATTTTTCTTAGGTCTTACAGTATTTGAAAGTGACTATTGCACCATTTATCACAAAGATTCAAAGGAAATTGCTCTAAAAGGTACAAGGCACAATAACATTTATTTAATTGATCTTGATCATGCATCACCTAGGAATATTACATCTTTAATTGTTGAAGAGGAAAATCCATCGTTATGGCATAATAGAGTTACTCATATTCATATGTAACATTTGAATAAATTGATATATAAGGATCTAGTAATTGCTTGCCAAAAATGAATTTTGAAGAAGATAAAATTTGTCCAGCATGTCAAAAGGGTAATTTCAAAATGAATCTTTTGAAAAAATTTGTGAATAACATGGCATTACACAAGTTTTCTACAACTAGGACTCCTCAACAAAATAGAGTTATAGAAAGGAAAAATATATCTTTAGAGGAACTTATTAGGACTATGTTAAATGAATCAAATATTCCTAAATACTTTTGGACTGATGTTATAAGTATTGCTTGTTATGTCTTGAATAGTGATGAAGGCGTGACCACCACCACCACCTCCTTAGAAGCTCCCTCAAGAAGGATCACTAGAAGCATATCTAGAGGGGAGTCTTCTATTCCATCATCTTTATCTTTGTTTTGCATTTCTTTAGTTTGAATTCCCTAAGTTGGTTTAGAGTTGACTTGTTTTGGTTGACTTGTTGACTTTGACCCAAGTTGACCTTTTGACCAATATTAGATTAACTTAAACCAACATGCTAATCCTTGTTTGTCTTATTTTTGTATGTATTTAAGAAAAAGTAGAGCATGGCTAGGTGGCACATGATGATTGGAGCACTTGGATGATGTGGAAGAGAGAGGAAAGCAAAAAGCATAAAGCAAAAGTAAAAGTAGACATGTACCTTGTCTCCTTTTGCCTTTTTGGTTTATTCCTTAGAAGGCTACTTGGTCTCCTTCCTCTTTTGGCCTAGAATCCTCAAGGAAATGCATCCACCAATCATGTTCAATCATTTGGCGAGAACTCCATTAGCTTTAGGTTTCTAGGGTTTGCTTGTTAGTCCCATTTCATGTTTGTGTATTTGCTTAAGGACCCATATGAACTCCTATTTAAAGGGTGCTCCTTGTCTTGTAAAAGGGTTGATCATTTTGTTGCTAAACTATTGTGTTTCAACCTTTGTTTTTTCGTGAGCTCTCCTTCCTTGAAGTGAACTCACCTTTGCCTTATCTTGCTTGCAAGTGGCGGCACCATCACTCATCTCTAGGGCTTGGTTGGCTTAGATCCCTCCCTATGAGTGGCGTGCTTCTTTCATACTCCATCTTCTATGCTTTCCATTTTTAATGTTTCTTCTTTTCATTTCTCCATTAGTGTTGTTGAATTCATGTGTGTGTGTTAACTTGAATCCAAGAGCTTGAGAAATGAAACTTCACATCTAGATAGCATGCTATCTTAATGTCCAATGGGAATTTTCAACTTAAACAACTTCACCATATTCATAACTTTAAAAGAAAACAAGATAAGCCTTCATCAAATAGAATGCTCATTAGGCCAATTTCAAAAGGAAGAAAATGTTTTGTGTTATAATGGAACATTTAATAATTTTTGGATGTAAATGTTTTGTGTTATAATGGAAAAGAGAATTTGAAAAAATTGACTCTAAAGTTGATGAAACAATATTTTTAGGATATCCTCTTACTAGTAAGGCATATAGAGTTTTTAATAGGAGAATCTTAAATGTAGAAGGATCTATGCATATTGGTTTTTTATGAAATATCAAAAATATGTAAAAATGTAAAAAGAAAACTTTCAAAAACTAAAAAGTCTAAATTAACATTCCAACTACGCTTTTCAAAGAACTGTGTATGTAACCACTGATTGATTTCTCAATTTGAACAAGAATATATAGAGCAAGGATAACCTTATGGGATTCTTTTCATTCAAAAATATTTTTGTTCAATAATTTCTTATTTTTAAGAAAAATAATATTGTAAAATAAACACATTTTTTTTCAAAATTAATTAAAAATATAGTAAGAATATCGTAAGATGATAATAACTTCCTTACACACAATCAACTCTTGAATCCAACAAAATTGATCTTTGTGGACTTTGCATTTTAGTTTAAAGATTTTTCCATAATTTAAATTGCTCATTGTCGCATCCCATCGTAATTTAAATTGCAACATGTGTAAAGGAGATTTTTCATTATGGTATACATATTTATTTTTCATTTTTACCTATTTAATGATTATTTTTTAAATTAATATAATTACTTTATCAATTTTATTCTTCACATAACCGTTTTATAAAATTGATATTTTTTATTTTACCATTTTTTAAAATTAAAATAATTATCTATAATAAAATTGTAAAGAATATTTATATTTATATTTATAATTATAATAATAATAATAATTTTATTATTTTTTATTATCATAAAAAAAAATAGACATGCACATAGAACATGTGTTTTTACTAGTTTAATATAAAAGCAAAACCAGTTTTATTTAAATTCATTTTTATTATTATGAAATTTTTAAACATAAAAAAAGTTGGACATTTTATAGTAAAAAATTACCAAATAAATAATATAAAAATTTTCAAAAGGAAAAACATCATATAAATACTCATTACCGAATCACAAGCCAACTACAATAATGAGACTGCATTAAATCCAAAACAAATCTATGTTCATTTCCATTTTATAAACTGTTCAATTTATCTATCTTAAAATATAAAACTTTACCTCATTTAAACTTCAGTAGTATTGGGTCACTAAATTTGTGTATAATTTTATTAAATATATAATTTCAACTTCCTTGTTTCCCAATCCAATTTCTTAATCAAATATATAGGCAAGTAATTTCAAACAACTCGATATATTAATGATTTTGAATAGAAAATAATACGCGTTCCGCGTGCAAAAAGAAATCAACAAAAACTGGATTTCCTATTATTAATCCTCACGCTGCCAGCTGATGCCTGATTTGCTGCTCGATTGCTTCCAAAATTCTTCCGATTTGATTCCCTTGCAATTCTTGAACCAAACTACAACAAACATATATAATACAAACACAAATCAATCACTACCAACATATATAGTCATTCACTCATCTAGTGAAGCTGCACCCTCTCCTCTGGTTTGGCTATTATTTCCTGATACGCTACTTTCTAATAGAAATGCATATGAAATAAAAATAAATAAATAAAAAGTTTCCACTATACTCATATCAACGTTTTACAATGCATAAGCTCTATTGACAACTTGACATCTAACAAGAAATCTAGTGAAAAGGCAATGTCGTTCTTTTCACTTTCTAGTATATTTCCCTCATAATCCAAACAATTTGAGTTACCCCTCTATTTCTTCTTTATTTTATCATTTTCCACCGTTAAATCTAAGCAAAGACTAAGGTTGTGTTCGCTTGAAAAGATGAATTTTGAAAAAAGTGTGAAGATTGATTTGTGTAGATTTGAGTGGATGAATATGTATGTTTTTTTAAAGGATATAAAAGGTAAAGTGAGTGAATTTAAAGATAAATTTTGTGAAAATTAGTGAATGATTTGAATGATTGTAATAGATTAAATAAAAAATTATAATAAATAAAATATGAAAAATTACTAAAATACCCTCTATAATAAAATTATATCAAATAATTCTTAAATTAATAAAAATTATTATATTTTAAAAATTATTATTAAATAAATTTTAATAAAAATAAATTATATTAAATTATTATTATTATTTTTTTAATAATTACTATCACTTAAAACTATTATTAATATTATTACTATTAATTAATATATATATATATATATATATATATATTATTTAATATATCAATATTATATATATTATATATAAATATTATTATTAATAATTATAATTATTATTATCATCATACATATATTTTTGTAATCCGTCTTCGCAATTCAGTGCATTGGAAGGATTCATGCGAACGTGCCCCTAAAAGTGTCCTAAGAATGGAACAACTATATCCTATGCAGTGGATTAAAATTAGAATTAACCTACAAGATTTATATTTAAAAATTGTAACTCGTCAAATAAATTTTCTGTCCTTTGATAGTTTTACGTAGTTTTAGGAATTCACTGTGTTCTACATCAAGTAAATTCAAGTGTAAAGATTCATAACACACCTGAATTGCTCGTTTTGGCAGAACTGCTGCTTCATATAAACCAAGCAATTTGGCAACCTTCAAGAAATATATCAACTATGAGATTCAAGTTCGGGAATTCATTTTTGGGGGCCACTTCAAATAAAAAAGGAATTAACTTGGTAAATTTGAAAATCAAATCCGTGTAATCACCAGAAACAAGAACAGATCACTACTTTATCTTATAAAATATAAGCAGGATTGGGGGGTGTCAAATACATTCCACCGGTATACTGACACTGATGTAAAACATATTAAGGGAAAACAAATTTCCAGTCGGATCTACAGCAGAAGCTTTTCTTTTCTCGAGTATGGATTGTGGATTCAGTTTAGGCAACAGCAATTATCTCAAGGCATATAATTTTGCTCCTATTACGTTACTGAACACTCGTATCACTAGATTCTGCTCAGTCAAAGTTATACGAAAAGATCTTGTGCAAGTGTCGGTTCAGCCAGCCATTAAATGCCCAACAATAAAACAGTTGAAAAGGAGAAAAGTAAGCAAATCATCCAAACTCAAAAAGAAATAGTAATACCTCTCTTAAGATCTTTTTATCACCAACGCCGATAGGTTGATCAAGGTTGGCAACCTCCCACAACGGCATATTGAGCAGCAGCCTTATAACATCTTCATCCAAGAATGGAAATCTAGCCTAAAGGAAACAGGAGTAAAAATGGGGGGAAAGATAAATAACTGGTAGGTCCATATTGATTTTTTATAGACTTTGATTATTACCTCCTTCCCATTATCAGCAATACACCTATCATCTCTCCCTAAATTTCTTCTCCAAATTCTTTGCATATCGAGTCTCATTTCCTCGTGGAGCCCCAGCCAACTGATCAAAGCATAGTATGCCATCAATACATTAGACGATAATGCACATATATTCCAGTTAATCGGTACTATTAACAATCAGTTAACTAAGAATTTCAATAACATTGCTTCTCTTAGTAGAAAGGCATTAAACTACCACATTAAAAAAAGACAAATCTTCTAAATAAATTATCCATCAAGCACTGTCAGCTCAATTAATTCTTTAGGTCAAACATGTTTTCATCATCTAGAGATACAAGGGTCATGAGGTCCTTGAAATATTATGTCAACGATTTAGTCCTTCAATAATGTAAAGTGACATCAATTTAGTTCCCCAATCATGCACAATGTTGTCAAAGTTGTCCCAAAATTAGGATTAAAATAACATTTAATTCTCTCAACTTAAAAAATAGCAATTTGATGGCACTTTGAAAATTGAGAAACCATATCAAGGACAAATATTTTTAGAGAAAGAAAATTGCTAATGCTCGTATCTTAGGAGAAGAAATTAGAGGGGGTTTCATTATTTTTGGAAACAAAGTTTGCAGAACAAAATTTTAAATCTGAGTAAATTTCTTAAATTTTCATTGAATAATGCAAAGATACAAGAATCAACAATTGAGCTGAATACTATAAGATCCTAACTAAAACTAAAATGGACAAGGAAACGTTTTATTTATTAAACAAAGATGAAAGAATAAAAATTGATCTTATCATTGTTTATCATAAACATAAGGACAAGAATAGCACAAAAACACAATTTACCGTTTTCATATTAGTACCTTCCACGTCTATAACTTGTCCTGTGTCTCCCATACCCAGCACACTGCTCATCAGCACCAGAACCAACTAGAAGAATCTTTGCATTCGACTTGTACTTAATTCGTGCATGATCATTATCAGATATATTTGCATCAGATACCCATCCATTGCCACCAGAAGCAAGCCATAAAGCCATTCCAATATTAAGGTCCTGAAAAAGTAAGTGCAGACCAATCATTAAATAGAAATACTTAAGATGTTAAAAAACTCATCAGCATGGTTTTCAGTCTAAAATTTCCATTTCACCTCTCAAATGTTTCAGTGACTTTAAAATAAAAAAAAAATAAAAAAAAATAAAAAAAAAAGATTTCATTCAGCATGAAAACCAAGTATCCCTATAACTTCACCTAGTTTTAAGTTAAGTTCATATAGTTCAAAAACTTTTAAGAAGGTTCCAACAATTTTAATGTTCAGTACCTAAATCCCTAGAAACTGGCATAGTAAATTTCTGTTATTATGACTTGTCAACATCTGAATGTTTTTGTCAATTCTGTCTCTTTCTCTCTCTCTCTTCCAATGGATCTCGTTTTCCCATAATCATTTATCTCCAAATAACTAAATTGGGAAATGCTTCCTGTATCATAGACATATGCTATTGACTACCTTGATGATATGCATATCACTCAAATCAACCTAAAATAACTAGAAATGTATATACATGACAGAATAAAAATAGTAAATTTCAGATCCAGAAGATTAAGTATTACCATGTAGGTGTTGGCAGGATTTATGAGTGACACAACATGACTAGTTTCGAACACCAAGTCTGACAAGTCAGCATCAATTTCCACCAGTCTCCACCTGCAATTAGAAATTATAGCACCCTTTCACCTGAATATGATAGATGCTAAAAATAGATATTTCGACATAAAGAATATAGTAAATAGGTGCATGATCACAATAACCTAACTACATAAGAATCCAGTCTAATGACAGAATATATATATATATAATAAGTAAAATAACAGAATAAGAGATTCATCCTAACCGAGTAAGTGCGAAATGGAATGTTCATGAAGCCAAGAAAAGGATACCCTTTTTTATTCTCCTTAATACAGCCCAATGTTATCACTTAATTTGTGCAATTGACACTGAATTTGTTTTTGTAGTAAACATACCTAGCATATGCTCAAGCCTACACATGAAACTAAAAACTAACACAATAAATTTTGATATACAATTTACGCTTAACATAAGCATCATGAATTCATGAGACTAACTAATGGAGTGAAGAATGAGGAATGGAAATTGGATGGTAAGATTATTAGTTATATAAATCAAAGAGGATGAAAATTTTTTAATTTTTCAAACTTTTAGTATTTTGGGGTTGTTAGGACAACTTTATTGAATTAGGTCATTTGATTTTTCCAATTATTATAGAATGGGCCTAAAGCTTAACTCAACCCAACAAAACCAACTTATAAGATGAGGTACTTATATACTATAAGTTCATCATATAACTAGTTGATGTAGAATTTCTAACACACCCTATCATACTAAGGATTGGAAATCTTAAGGATGAGAAGGAGAGACCCGATAGCGGAGTAGCACGATAGGTCCAACAAACTTTGTTAGGATAAACTCTAAATCGATTTTTTACCATATTAAAAAGTGGACTTAAAGTCTAACTAAAACCCTACAAAACTCACTTATAAACTAAAGTTTGCACCACCTTATAAACTGCAATTTGGTTAGGATAGGCCCTAAATGACTCTCATGCCATACTAGAAAGTGGACTTTAAACCCAACTCAACCTACAAAACTGACTTGTAATGTAAGGTTTACATCCACTTATATATTACAATTTGGTCATTGGTCTTCTAGTAGATGTGGGATCTCCAACACCAATAATTAAGAATAACTTGGTAATCAAGTTGAAACTTGCTCCAAAGATCACTCATGTAAATTTACTACCCCCACCTTGTTATTGGGTAAAGTGTAACTCAGATGGAGCGGTCATTAACTATCCTTCTATAGCAAGGTGCGGAGGAATTTTCAATATAGGGCTGCGATTATATGTTGTTTTTCAATTTTTCTTTGATAACAAATAAAAGGGATGCCCAAATTTGAGGTCAGGCTACCTCCTAAGAAGAGATGAAAGAAGGAATGGGAAAACTTTTCTCTGCCTCCATTCAATGCACAGTACAGAATATATAAGACAATTGCTATTGAAAGATTCTCTATGCTACGTGGCACATAGGCCAAATAACAACACTGGAAAACTTAACAAACTTCTTCTAGAAGGAAAATGAGTCCTAAAAGCATATCAGTGAATGAAATCAAACCAACCAGCAGGCCTATTGACCATCCTCTTGGGCCTTGTATTTCTCGTTATTGGGTCACATGTAACAATACCATCCCCTTCGGCAAGGACCTTGTCCTCAAGGTCATATAAGGACTTGAGCTCACTCCAGTTCTCCCAAGATGTGTCATCGGGAGGCAACCCGTTCCACTGGACCAATGCAAAACGCATAGGAGACCCATCAACCACAATAGTTTTAAAATCCAAGATTGCCAAAGGAGTAAGGAGGGGATTGTTGTCAACAGAGTCTGGGGGAAGTTGATCAACGTGCGTTGGTGGGGGACCCTCATGGAACTTCAGCCAAGAGCAGTGGAATACGTTGTGAATTTTGGACTGCGAAAGAAGCTCAACTTTGTAAGCCACAGGACCAATTTTCTCTAAAGTTTGATAAGGCCCGTAGAAACGCTTTGCCAATTTGTGATACTTGCTTCCTGACAAAGAAGTCTGCTTGTATGGTTGAAGTTTAACATATACCCAAGAGCCTATTGGAAAATTCAACTCTCAACATTTCAGATCTGCATATTTCTTCATGCGTGCCTATGCCTTAGTCAAATTGTTCCTTAAAAGAGACAAAATTTCTTCTCTAGTTGAAAGGACAGAATCACACCCATCATTAGAGGAAGTGCCCCAATATACATAGGAATGGCGGTGGCTTACCATACATCACTTCAAACGGAGACAGACCCGATCCTGAATGAATAGATGTGTTATAATGATACCCAGCCCAAGGAAGATATTTGAACCACTGGCTGGGTTTGTGATGAACAAAAGCACGAAGGTATTGCTCAATAGTATGGTTCATGACTTCCGTTTGACCATCTGTTTGGGGGTGGTAAGAAGAACTCATTCAGAGTAATGTGCCACTGAATTTAAACAAGTCCGACTAGAAACGACTGATAAAGATGGCGTCTCTGTCCGAAACAATACTCTTTGGGAGCCCATGATGCTTGCAAACAATCGAGACGAACAACTCGGCAACTTTGTAAGCCGTGAAATTAGAGTGCAGTGCACCAAGATGAACAGCTTTGGAGAAGCAGTGGACCATAACTAACAAGACCGTATACCCATTGGAGGAAGGAAGACCAGAGACAAAATCAAGGGAGATGTCCTCCCAAACACCTATCAGAAGGGGTAAGGCCTGGAGAAGACCGCTAGGTTGCTTGGTATTGTATTTAGTCTGTTGACAAACGATGCATTGAGCAACAAAAGATTTAACATCCTTTGCCATAGATTCCCAATAGAAATTAGCACAAATGCGTTTCAAGGTTTTGTTGACACCTGCATGCCCCCCAATAGGAGTCTCGTGGAACTCTCTCAATAAGAGTGGAACAAATGTGGACTTGTTGCTAAGCCAAATTTTACCACGATACAAGAGTAGCCCATCTTGCAATTTGAAT
>Ga0099822_1002394_pt1 | contig 23314 bp, 4 predicted proteins | sample CowpeawhiteBW_FD_76839 | JGI IMG/M metagenome (GOLD analysis project Ga0099822, IMG submission 76839) | Root nodule microbial communities of legume samples collected from California USA - Cow pea white BW | ecosystem: Host-associated > Plants > Roots > Nodule | place: USA: California | collected... | reverse complement strand
ACCCACAATGTATTTATTTACAAAAGTAAGGTAAAATTGATGATTAAGTAGGTTAAAAGCTTTGGAAGAGATGATTTTGCTAATGAAATATAGCTTGGATAATGGTAAAAATTAACATTATCAATTACAAGTAAGCGTACTACCAGGAACACTAAAATAAAGGACATAATTTGTAGATAATTAAGGGCATTGCACTTAAGTGAAAGAATTGAGCAAACGAGATTGTTGGGAGATTACATGTAGCAACAAGGGTTAAGGAGGTTTTCAAGCATAGTCAGACCTACCAAGGGTGTGGAAATAAAACTTGCCATGTTGTTACTTATAATTGCAAACCAATTTGCAAGATTGGACAATGAAGATCCCTACAATCATTTAACAACCTTCTATTAATTGTGTAGCACCATGGGAATATTAGGAAAGAATGAGAAGGTGGTTTTTCTCATATTTTTTTCCCTTTTTCCTTAATTGGAAAAGAAAAAATTTGGCTGCAATCTCAACCAAATCAAAGCTTGGTGAACTGGGAAGATGTGGAAAGGAAGTTCTTGAACAGATTTTTCCCACCATGGTACTAAGTTAGTAATTGCAACTTTTTCACAAGGAATAGATAAGTCCTTATGTGAAGCATGTGAGAGATACAAATCTCTTCTCAAAAAAGTGTCCAAACCATGGATTTGATGATTTTTTTAAATATAGAAAAGCTCTTATTATTGTGAAGTTAGATTTTAGTACAATACATTGAGATAAGAATATTAATATACTAATTTGTTTTGAAATTTAGGTAAAGTGATTTAATTTTTACTAATAAGATTTTCTTTTTTATTATTTTTTTGAATTGTTGTTAAAATAGAAATTTATAGTTGAAAAATTTTACTTTTGGCTTTATTGGATTTCTAAAATGGTTATGAAAAAGTTGAACTTATAAACATACTATATTTGGATAAGATGAATTAATATTTACATTTATTCAATAAATTGATTATTTAGATGTGTAAAGGGTAGATGATTGAGTTATTGGATATATATATATATATATATATATATATATATATATAATATTGTCAATATAAGTAAAATGAAATATTTTCTCAAAATATAAATTAGGTGATAAAATTCTAGACTTGGTTTTCGTGTAAATACTACATTTTTCATAAAAAAATTGAAATGCCTATTTAATGACTAATAAAATTGTTATTTCAGAATTTTAAAATTTTTATTTATACCAAAGAGTCTAAGTCTTCAAGTACACAAAGACCTTTGTTTTTAACTAGAAATCAAAGAGAAGTCATACAACTATGTAATTTGATCATAGTCCAAAAGTTTTTATTCCATAGTTGGAAGCAAGGTGTGACTTTTAGACAAAGTATCAACAACTACATTATCCTTTTCTTGTCTGTAATTGATCATTGAAAGAATTGTTTTGCTTAGTCCATCCACTTAGCATGCATTTCATTAAGTTTGCCTTGACCTTTTATGTTTCAAAGATTTATGATCACAAATTTTTCAAAAAAGGATGATGTTGTCAATTTTGCAATGACTTACTAAGCATAAAGTTTCTTATCATTATAAGAATAGTTAATGTGACTACCCTTTAATTTTTGTTACTAAAATATGTTATTAGGTGTCCTTATTTTATTAAAACTTTCTCAATTATAACATTTGAAGCATCACATTCCATTTCAAAAAACTTTGTAAAATTTGGAAGTGTATTATAGGTGCATGTGTCACATGTTTTAATTTTTCAAAAGTATGGGCTTATTCTTTTTTTTTTTCATTGGAAATCAATATTTTTGTTCAATATTTGGTGCATATGATACTCATGGATGAAATTAAACTAATAAGGTGGCCACAAAGAAGAGTAAATCCTCAAATTTTATAAAGTTCTTAAAATGGGTAAATATAATATAGGTTGTTCTTAATATATTGGATTAATTGCGGTTAAGAATGAAAAGGTGAGTTGATTACTCAAAAATTCCAAAACAACTAGAGAGTATGCATTGACGATGGGAGATTGAACCAATCCATAGGAAAATACTATGTTTTTTACATTTATGATTAAATACTTGAAAGATTAGTCGATATAAGTCTTGTTTCTTAGATAAATTCTCTAGTTATTTTCAAATCTTTATAGAACTTGGATAAAATAAAATTATTTTTACGTGCCAATTTGGACAATTTTCACATAGAAGAATGTCATTTGGTTTATGTAAATACTCACATCACCTTTCAAAGGTGTATGCATAACATGCTTTTGTTTGAACTTTTGGCGTAATACATATATGTTTCCATGGATTTTTTTTCTATGGCTCTTCCTTTTATCATTGTCTTGATAATTTAAATAAAATACTACAATAAATGTAGGACTAGCCTTGTTCTAAACTTTTAAAAGTTTATGGTTGAATAAGGCATAATAATCTTAGGATACATTATTTCTAAAAAATAGAATCGAATTTGTTAAACCGGATACTATTTTCTAAGTGTTGCATCTCTTTGTTTATTAAAAAGGCTAAACTTTTTAACCATACTATTTTTTACAGAAGAATCATAAGAGATTGTCTGTTGAGTTTGATATTCTTGTAAGAATGTCTTTTGTTAGAGAAAAGTCCAACAACTCGTATTTTGATTTACTGTTATCAAATAAAAGTGTAAAACATTATCACACTTCATCTATAAGACAAAAGTTTTTTGTTTGCAATAGATTATGAAGATGCAAGTATTTTTTCTATCAAACAATACAACACTATGCAATCCCTTATTACGTTTAAGCAATGTGTTTGTTCTGAGGATACACATATAATCTTAAGCTAACATCATACTTCATGAATATTTTTTATTTATTTTATGTTGTAGAGAATATTTGTTTCCTTCATTTACCAAGAGAATCTACAAAAGTTTGTCACATAAATAATCTCTTAAAATGAGCTAAAATTGCTTTGGATCAACAACTCCCTAGCACTTTCTTTGTTAACCCTATGTCAACACCCAATTTCGTCCAAGTAAAAAATAATTTTGTTTTCAGAAAATAATTAGGAAGAGGAGGAAATAAAAAAAAAAAGAGCAGTGAACATTGATTTGAGTATGAATATATTCCTACTTTATTTTCATCTCATTTTAAATTTATTTTAATCTTGTTTTATTTTATTTAATCTTAGTTTCTTTATCCTGTTTATTTTATTTTATTTTATCTTTTTTATTTTATTTTATTTTTATTTTTTGTTTTTAATTTTTATTTTAAATTTTGATTTTAATCATATTTTGTTTACTTTTTTATTTTATTTTGTTTTATTCATTTTTCAAAAAAAATATGTATATAAAAAAATGAAATGAAAAAATGAAAAAAAAAAGAAGAATAAGAGGTTAACGTAAGGTCTTTGATAGTTAGAGGTGGTAGCTAGCTGGCCATGGTCATGATGGCTGAAGAAGGAAGGAGCAGGAAGCAACATCTACTTTCAACCTTATCCCGCGTCTCGAGGTGGGAAAGGAACAGAGTAGAGGCACAACAAATATCATCAGAGTCCCTTCATTCAAAAATCCTTCACCTTCTTCACTCATGTTGGCTTTCCCTAATTCGGTTCTCTAAAAAACAAAAACAGCACCTTCATCCTCAGGATTCCAACTAAAAACACCCAAAGCCTTTTGCATTCTCCCGCATAAAAACCACCACGATAGATTCACACCATCCTCTATCACCGGTACTAACAAAAACAGCAACCAAACTCTATTCTCTTTCACCTGTACAAACAAAAACAGTCAAACCAATTCATCCACCACCTCTTCCCCATCCAAAAACAAATTCATCATCGCAACCCAACATCAAAACAGCGAACAAGAGAATGGAGAAAGAATAGTCGCCGACGGCATTGCTGCTGGCGGGTTTGGATCTCGAACGAAGGTTGTGGGGCGTTAGTGGCTTTGTTCAATATCACCTACAGTGGCTTCGTTGGGTGGTGGAAGTAGAATCGTAGGAGCAAGACCAGTCCTTGCCAGGTTCACTTCTAAAAAGATTAAATTGTTTTCCAAATTGTTTTCCAAATCATTTTTCTTAAAGAACTACGTAACCCTGATTTCTCACTTTAAATAAGAATACGTAAGACCAAGGTCAATCCTTGTTGGGCCCAAAAATTAAAAAAAAAAAATTGTTTCTTTTTAGTATTATTTGTCTCATTATTTTTGGGGAAAATAACATTTTGAAAACCACATCAACTTTGCATTTTTAATTAAAGGTACCACTTCGGACGAGCGCGGTAGGGTGCTAACACTTTCCCCACGCATAATCGACTCCCGGATTCAAAATCTAGTTTTTTCACATATTTGTCTTATTTTCATGGTTTTCCATAGTTTTCCAAAATAACTATGGTGGCAACTCCAAATCCCTTATTAAACCCGTTTTCTTTTTTGGTTCGTCGTCTTGTCGCGATTCCGGTTGTGACACCCTAGAAAGGACTTTCTATATTATATGAATAAGTGTTTTACACAATTTTGACAGAAGTCATTTTTTACTTCTAGATTCAACCATCCGAAAAGGGCAAAATGGAAATCTTTATATTCACCGGGTGCAGGACAAAAATATGGAGATGTAGGAAGCACTTGCCCATAACATAAACATGGAGTGGTTCCTTACATTCCAATTAAAGGTTTTTTCTTCTTGCATCCCCAAACTTTCTATGATTTTTGAAAATGGCCATTTTACTTTTTATAAAAGTTACTTTTGGATTATTCTGGAAATCTGCATCGGAATGAGCTTTCCATAACATATATGATACATGTGGAACGAACTTTCCATAACAAAGTTTCTAGAAAACATGTAATGTGTTTCAAAATAAGTTTTCTATAATATGTTTTTTTTTTTCAAAACTAGCTATCCTTCCATTCTAGTGAAGAACAGAGGTGCAATAATAGTGGCACAACAATGGTGATAACAATAACAATAATAACAATGATGACAATGGCAACAACAATGAAATGGTGCAATTGGGAAGGGTATTTAATCTTTTTCTCTTAGTATAAGGATGTAGTTAGCAATAGTGGAGGTCTAAAATGAAAAAAAAAACAATTAGAAATTTAGAATAGTAATATATTAGGAACAAGCCTAATCTAGGAAAAAAATGTGCAAAAAGGCTAGACATAAGTCTCAATGCAATTCAATGGCAACTTCTTCTTGCACTTTTATACATTTCTTTATGCACCCCTATCTAAATAAACTTTCTCATTTTTCTTTTTGGATTGTACAATCTGAAAGTAAACAATGACTTTTGGACTATACAACCTAAAATCTTTCTATATTGCATGATTCAAGAGTTAAAAATAATTTTCAGATTATATAATTCAGAAGTTTTTGACTTATGAATTGTACAATCCAAAATATCAAATTCAATTCTTTTTATATGGGATGTAATGTATAAAGATGCAAGAAGTTGCCTAATTCAATAATGTATTCTTGAGGCTTGTAAAAAATTATGATCTAATGTATTATTTAGTGAAACAAAGGACCATAGTGTATTTATGAAAGCAATGGGAAATAATACATATTAGAAGAATTTGTTTATAATTTAGGCTTAAATAAGTTTTGACTTTCCTACATGAACCATATGTATTATCAAAACAAAAAAAAAATCCTTCAACTTATATACGTAATAACACTACAAGAAAATTCTTTATTAATAACCAATTTTTAGTGACCAAAAATAATTATTCGCTATAGTGACCAATTTATAAATTAAAAATTATTAGTAACTAAAATAGTTTTAAAAAATTATAATTGGTCTCTAAATTGGTAATTAAAATAGTTTCTATTATAAATTGGTTTCTAAATTGGTCACTAACATTAGCTACCTAGGTTTTTACTACCAAATAATTTGTCTCTAAATTAGTCTCTAATTGAAAGATTAGTTTCTAAATTTTTCTCTAAACATATTTTTTTATCATAAAATTGGTCACTATTTGATAGTTTTCTTGTAGTGTAAATTAACCATTCTGTTTTAAGTTATTCTAATACATTACAAAAAGTTGTTAGTCACTATAGTGACCAATTTAGATATCAATTTACAAAAATAAAAAATTATTAGTTACTAAAATATTGACTATTATGAATAAAAAATTATAATTGGTCGCTAAATTGATCACTAATTAATTAGAAACTAATTTAGAAACCAATTCCTTCCATTTTGATATAAAAAACCAAGATAGCTAATGCTTAGTGACCAATTTTCTTTGGTAGCTAAAACTTTTGTAGCTAAATTTAAGAAACCAATTTAAAGACTAATTTATTTCGTTTGGTAGAAAAAACCAAGATATATAGCTGATGTTTAGTGACCAAATTTCTTTGATAGCTAAATTTTAGAAATCAATTTAAAGACCAATTATAATTTTTTATTTATCACAGCGACTATTTTAGTAACCAATAATTTTTTATTTTGTAAATTAGTAAATAAATTGGTCATTATATTGACTAACAACTTTTGGTGACTAAAATTAGTTACTAATAAAACATTTTCTTGTAGTGATTATCCATCATGAAAGTTCTACTCCTCACATATGTTAGTTTGTCTTTAAGATAATCTTTATTGTTGCCAATGAAAACTATTAAGTTTATTATATTATAATAGATAATTAATACAAAATATATTAGCTATTATGATAAAAAAATAATATTCAATAATCAAAAGAACCTAAATCAGAAGACATATAAATACATATTTGCCTAAACAAAAATATTTAATTTATTAGGTACTCAATTTAAAGAAAATATTATTAAATGCTTAAAAATAAAAACCGTATTTGAAATATATATAATTCATTTTAGCCCTTAATTTTACACTTGTATACATTTTTTAGAAAAGTTAGTGAAAATGACACGATTTTTCATGAATTGTTTTTAACTTGTTTCGATAATTTTTTTCATAATTTCAAGTACTTTCAATAATAATAGAAACAACTTATAATTTAGTTCCATGTTCTGTTCAATTATATAGAAGCATCTTTTGATCAAGTTACTTGGCAATATATAGGGAAGCTAAAATGCTTAATTAACCTTTTTACTTTAAGGAATCCAAAGAGACGAATGTTGAGTCAAGGGAAATAGAAATTTATGTATTTCAACTAATTCAATGATTTTTAATTCAAGCAAAAGTAGTTTATGAGGTTAAGAAATAGCCTCATCATGACACATATTTCAAACCAAATCTTCCAAGTCATAACACTTATCTGATAATGACATATATAAAAGAATTATGAACTCTTTATCGAAAATAAAGATGGTTATACCAAAAATCATCTGTTAACAACCAATCACAGTATAATTTCTACTGATGCAAATAAAACACAACTCACACTTGATTTTTGTAAAAAGTAGTAACATATAATAAAATGGGTGTGAAAGTGTAGAGAGCAGCTACTTTTAAAAAATATTGCAGCATTGTTTCCTGCAACTTTAGAAAACACTACCAAAGGCTATTGTGGTAGATGATTGCATAAAATATAGCAAATGTTTTGTACAAACGTAATATGACATAGGATTCTTGTATATGTTTTCTCCTAATGCATGATATTATTAAAGTAGGGAAAAGCTGATTTGGAAAGTTGAGATAAGAACCACTAGTAGTCGTCACAGTCCACTAATTTCTTGAAGCTTCACTAAATACAGTGACACTACCTTTTTCTTTATGCTACTGTCACTATAAATTCCAAATTCATTATATTATATGTAGACTAATAATTTTCAGTTTAAAATGCAAAATTGGCATTGATCATTTTGGTGAAAATCACATTTTGTATTTTCACAATAGTGTTTGGTTTTGTGAAAAGAAAAAGAAAAGAAAGGTGGACAATAAATGAAAGCAAAAGCAGCATTCTTTGTTTTTTCCACTTTAATTGTCTTTGATCTTTACCATTCAAAACGTATAGCAGCAGAAAATATAATAGAAGAATATATATAGAGGTGCCAAATTGTTTCTGGCTTAATGTGGTATATGAAAATTACATGCACTCCAATTAATGATTGATACGTTATCCATTCTTGAACTTTAATGTGGTTTTTTCAGTTTCATATCTTCACTCATAAGGAACTGAAACTGATAAATACTGATAAATTCCCCATTGGTGTGTTGTTGTGAGTCTTGGAGAGAAAAGGTGAGAAAAAAGAAAGATGTATGTGACTAGGCCTTTGTCTATGTATAGAAGATCTCCGAGTACTGTATCAATACCACCACCGGATGGTCCATATTCAGGTTATCTTGTGATCACAGATGAGGAAGCAGAAGCAGAAGACATGTGTTGTTGGGGTCTGTGCAGGCATAAGAAGGTTAAGAAGCTACCTTTCCCTCAGGACAAAATCTTCTCTATCACTCATGCATCAGAGTATCAACAAACTTCAAACACCAAGCTCTGGTTTTTACCTGTGCCTGATCACCCTCTTTCTTCCAACCGCTACTATGTCATCAAGGCCAAAGGCAAACACAAAGGGTATCTTACCATGTTTAAATCAGTGCATTATGATTTAGTTCTGTCTATTTACCGAGTATGAACTAAAGAGTTCTTTCCTGATATTGAAACAGATACAAAATTTACGTAGGATTGAATTAAGTCGAAAATTCTCTTCTTAATTTATTATCAGATTCATTTAAAGGCATAGTTTACATATATTTGGACAGCTAAACTAGTTTTGAATCATGTTTAAGATGCAATCAAACAATTGCTTCATTATTCATACCAGTTTTTCAATTAGTCATGAACCAGCTGAAGTCAGAATTAAGGTCACTTTATTCTTCTTAGAGGTGTAATGTTACTCGCACCACATTTACATTCATGAACAAGAAAAGAGAGAAAAAAGCCAAATTAAGAATAATAGTTTTGCTCGTGCAATTTCAGTATTTGACTGTGAATGAATTCAATTAGTTCCACTTGTCAAACTTGGATGCAACCACAATGCTGGATTATGTAAAATTTATCAGAAAAGTTTTAGCAGTGAACATTTGATGTCTTAGATAACATGTGGTGTTGTACAGTGACAACGTTGGAACTACTGTGTGATTTTGTAGGAAAGCATACAAGTGCTCAAGAGAGGGGGACATTGTGACATGTTGCTTCACTGACATGTTGAATGATGAAAGGCCAAAGCCTTTCAATCTGAAAGACTTGTACCAGATTTTCAAGATTCACAGCCACCAGAGTGGTGGTTTCTTTGCAAGGTCCATAACTCCTGATGGAATTCCCCCCTCATTCCTAAGGAAAAAAGGGTGGAGAATAGAAATCTCAGGGTCATATAGGTCATGCAAACTGAGTGAAGCTCTAGGAGTTGATGCTGCTCTGAGGGAACAGCTACCGGATTTCAACTTCCCCATCTCAAGAAAACGTTCACCTCCTGTGACTGTAGGAAAATGGTACTGTCCCTTCATTTTTGTGAGGGATGGAACAAGAATCAGAAATCAGATGAAGAAGTGCATGTATTACAGCATGACTCTTGAGCAAAGGTGGGAAGAGGTTTACTCTTGTGGGAGTGAAGAGAGTGAAGGGGGTGATGGTGTTGTTGTGGCTGTGAATGTGAGTGTGGAGAGAGAGATGGCTATGGTGTCTGGAATTAAAGCTACAAGGAATAATAATGGAAACAGTGATGGTGATGGTTTCTTTTGGTTTAGGGCATATGATCCATACAACAGGAGAAGGGCTAATGTGGGTTTGAGTTCAGCAATTGTTGAGCACATGAGATGGGTGCAGGAGGGTGGAGGATGGGCTCATGGTCATGGAAGAGAGAAGATGGTGAGAGTGAGGGAAGAGGCAAGAAACCAGAGTGAATGGCTAAGGTTTGCATGCTATGTGTTGGTGGAAAGTTTTTGTTTGAGGACTCTAGAAGGGAAGTTGGTGTTGAGATATGACTTTAGGCACATACACAAGGTTAAATGCAAGTGGGAGTAAGGATCTAGTTAAGTACATTTGTTACTTTTTGTAGGATTAAATTTTGATTTTAAGTTAACTCTCCATACACAAAATGTTTTTGTTTGCACTTATGTCATACTTGTAATAATACATATGCATGTATTATGACAATTTATAAACTAAAGATTCAAGTAATAAATAAGGGTTAAGTATTTTTTTAATATCTAAGATACAAAATTGAAATTCGTTTCTCTTAAAACTGTGATACATTTTAGTTTTCAAATTTTAAAAATAAATAAATATACTCTTTTTAATCCAATTAGGTTAAATTTTTTTGACATGTCAAACAAATTTTATGCTAATGTTTGACACGTTCCCATTGTTGGAAAATGTGTTTGACGTAATTGATTAAAATGACTATATCCATTTACTTTTAAAGTTTAAAAACTAAAATTATTCTTCCATGGACAATATTAGATTATTATGGGACTCAAACCTCATCTTACCACAATCTTTGTTTGAGCTTCTCGGATGGATACTCCTCGATCCTATTTGTTATATCTTCACCACTCAACACTTAATGGAACATTGGAGAGTTACCTGCAGAAAAGGTTCTGACGATCAAGTTAGCAAAAAACTCTCAAAGTCAAATCCCAAATTATGTGAGAATGAAATGCGTAACTATAATTATTGTGGTCGACTCTTATTTATAGGGGATTATAATCTCGTTTTTACCTAGGTTCAAACCATGGGTTGGGTCCTGATTACATTCATAGTAGCCTAATCTTTATTGGGCTTGGTGTGGATTTAGTTGGAACCAAACTTCAGGCCCATCATTCTTTCATAGTGGTTTCAATTGTCTTTTCTCTAAGTTAAAGTAGACGACATTCCACTATTGTGGCTGGCTGGTTGGTGTAGGTGTCATCTTTATGATTAAGGAATCTGCCTAATTGACTAACTTTGTCGTTATGTAAGTTAGTTGATTCTTGTTTATTGATGAGGTATTGTCTTTATGTTGTTATGTACTCGGTTATGTTCTATGTAGTATACCTTTATGCCTAATGGTTACTTTAAGTTAGGCATTTTAGGATAGCGGCCAATCTGGCTACTATGGTACAATTACCTTAAGTTAGTGACTTTTTAGGGTAGTGTCCAATCTGGTTACTATGGTACAAAAATGTATCAAAGTTTCAAACATGAACAAATTTCAATTTTACATCAAAGTTCGGTAACTAAAAGCATAACTAACTCATAAATTAAATAGTCAACTTGATAAATAACATATATATGATATTTAATTGATGAATGTATAATCTACATATAGAATGATGTAGGCATGTCAAAGCGGGTTAGGCTCGCCGAGCCGGCCTGCCAGCCCGCCAAGAAATGGTGATCGAGATGGAGTTTCGAACCCGCCAACCCGTTGTGACCCAGCCCACCTAGCTCGTCAAACTAGCGAGCCAAAGGCAAACCAGCCTACCCTAGGCCGCTGACCCTTTTTTAAAATTTATTTTTTAACTTTTTTATGTTTAAGAATTAAAAATAAACAAACTTTTTATATTATATAAAAATATTTATATATAAAAACAAGTTTTATAAACAAAAATTAAAAAAAGTTTACAAAAAATTAGAAAAAGAAAGTGGCAGGCTAGCCTAGCAGTCTGCTTTGAGGTGGGGCGGGTTGTAGTATCTGACCCATTTTCTATTGATGGGTCAGCCCGACCCAATCCAAGTTTGACGGGCCAAGGACGGGACGGGCCAAAACAGATCAGACTGACCCATATATATATATATATATATGGGTCAGTCTGATCTGTTTTGGCCCGTCCCGTCCTTGGCCCGTCAAACTTGGATTGGGTCGGGCTGACCCATCAATAGAAAATGGGTCAGATACTACAACCCGCCCCACCTCAAAGCAGACTGCTAGGCTAGCCTGCCACTTTCTTTTTCTAATTTTTTGTAAACTTTTTTTAATTTTTGTTTATAAAACTTGTTTTTATATATAAATATTTTTATATAATATAAAAAGTTTGTTTATTTTTAATTCTTAAACATAAAAAAGTTAAAAAATAAATTTTAAAAAAGGGTCAGCGGCCTAGGGTAGGCTGGTTTGCCTTTGGCTCGCTAGTTTGACGAGCTAGGTGGGCTGGGTCACAACGGGTTGGCGGGTTCGAAACTCCATCTCGATCACCATTTCTTGGCGGGCTGGCAGGCCGGCTCGGCGAGCCTAACCCGCTTTGACATGCCTACATCATTCTATATGTAGATTATACATTCATCAATTAAATATCATATATATGTTATTTATCAAGTTGACTATTTAATTTATGAGTTAGTTATGCTTTTAGTTACCGAACTTTGATGTAAAATTGAAATTTGTTCATGTTTGAAACTTTGATACATTTTTGTACCATAGTAACCAGATTGGACACTACCCTAAAAAGTCACTAACTTAAGGTAATTGTACCATAGTAGCCAGATTGGCCGCTATCCTAAAATGCCTAACTTAAAGTAACCATTAGGCATAAAGGTATACTACATAGAACATAACCGAGTACATAACAACATAAAGACAATACCTCATCAATAAACAAGAATCAACTAACTTACATAACGACAAAGTTAGTCAATTAGGCAGATTCCTTAATCATAAAGATGACACCTACACCAACCAGCCAGCCACAATAGTGGAATGTCGTCTACTTTAACTTAGAGAAAAGACAATTGAAACCACTATGAAAGAATGATGGGCCTGAAGTTTGGTTCCAACTAAATCCACACCAAGCCCAATAAAGATTAGGCTACTATGAATGTAATCAGGACCCAACCCATGGTTTGAACCTAGGTAAAAACGAGATTATAATCCCCTATAAATAAGAGTCGACCACAATAATTATAGTTACGCATTTCATTCTCACATAATTTGGGATTTGACTTTGAGAGTTTTTTGCTAACTTGATCGTCAGAACCTTTTCTGCAGGTAACTCTCCAATGTTCCATTAAGTGTTGAGTGGTGAAGATATAACAAATAGGATCGAGGAGTATCCATCCGAGAAGCTCAAACAAAGATTGTGGTAAGATGAGGTTTGAGTCCCATAATAATCTAATATTGTCCATGGAAGAATAATTTTAGTTTTTAAACTTTAAAAGTAAATGGATATAGTCATTTTAATCAATTACGTCAAACACATTTTCCAACAATGGGAACGTGTCAAACATTAGCATAAAATTTGTTTGACATGTCAAAAAAATTTAACCTAATTGGATTAAAAAGAGTATATTTATTTATTTTTAAAATTTGAAAACTAAAATGTATCACAGTTTTAAGAGAAACGAATTTCAATTTTGTATCTTAGATATTAAAAAAATACTTAACCCTTATTTATTACTTGAATCTTTAGTTTATAAATTGTCATAATACATGCATATGTATTATTACAAGTATGACATAAGTGCAAACAAAAACATTTTGTGTATGGAGAGTTAACTTAAAATCAAAATTTAATCCTACAAAAAGTAACAAATGTACTTAACTAGATCCTTACTCCCACTTGCATTTAACCTTGTGTATGTGCCTAAAGTCATATCTCAACACCAACTTCCCTTCTAGAGTCCTCAAACAAAAACTTTCCACCAACACATAGCATGCAAACCTTAGCCATTCACTCTGGTTTCTTGCCTCTTCCCTCACTCTCACCATCTTCTCTCTTCCATGACCATGAGCCCATCCTCCACCCTCCTGCACCCATCTCATGTGCTCAACAATTGCTGAACTCAAACCCACATTAGCCCTTCTCCTGTTGTATGGATCATATGCCCTAAACCAAAAGAAACCATCACCATCACTGTTTCCATTATTATTCCTTGTAGCTTTAATTCCAGACACCATAGCCATCTCTCTCTCCACACTCACATTCACAGCCACAACAACACCATCACCCCCTTCACTCTCTTCACTCCCACAAGAGTAAACCTCTTCCCACCTTTGCTCAAGAGTCATGCTGTAATACATGCACTTCTTCATCTGATTTCTGATTCTTGTTCCATCCCTCACAAAAATGAAGGGACAGTACCATTTTCCTACAGTCACAGGAGGTGAACGTTTTCTTGAGATGGGGAAGTTGAAATCCGGTAGCTGTTCCCTCAGAGCAGCATCAACTCCTAGAGCTTCACTCAGTTTGCATGACCTATATGACCCTGAGATTTCTATTCTCCACCCTTTTTTCCTTAGGAATGAGGGGGGAATTCCATCAGGAGTTATGGACCTTGCAAAGAAACCACCACTCTGGTGGCTGTGAATCTTGAAAATCTGGTACAAGTCTTTCAGATTGAAAGGCTTTGGCCTTTCATCATTCAACATGTCAGTGAAGCAACATGTCACAATGTCCCCCTCTCTTGAGCACTTGTATGCTTTCCTACAAAATCACACAGTAGTTCCAACGTTGTCACTGTACAACACCACATGTTATCTAAGACATCAAATGTTCACTGCTAAAACTTTTCTGATAAATTTTACATAATCCAGCATTGTGGTTGCATCCAAGTTTGACAAGTGGAACTAATTGAATTCATTCACAGTCAAATACTGAAATTGCACGAGCAAAACTATTATTCTTAATTTGGCTTTTTTCTCTCTTTTCTTGTTCATGAATGTAAATGTGGTGCGAGTAACATTACACCTCTAAGAAGAATAAAGTGACCTTAATTCTGACTTCAGCTGGTTCATGACTAATTGAAAAACTGGTATGAATAATGAAGCAATTGTTTGATTGCATCTTAAACATGATTCAAAACTAGTTTAGCTGTCCAAATATATGTAAACTATGCCTTTAAATGAATCTGATAATAAATTAAGAAGAGAATTTTCGACTTAATTCAATCCTACGTAAATTTTGTATCTGTTTCAATATCAGGAAAGAACTCTTTAGTTCATACTCGGTAAATAGACAGAACTAAATCATAATGCACTGATTTAAACATGGTAAGATACCCTTTGTGTTTGCCTTTGGCCTTGATGACATAGTAGCGGTTGGAAGAAAGAGGGTGATCAGGCACAGGTAAAAACCAGAGCTTGGTGTTTGAAGTTTGTTGATACTCTGATGCATGAGTGATAGAGAAGATTTTGTCCTGAGGGAAAGGTAGCTTCTTAACCTTCTTATGCCTGCACAGACCCCAACAACACATGTCTTCTGCTTCTGCTTCCTCATCTGTGATCACAAGATAACCTGAATATGGACCATCCGGTGGTGGTATTGATACAGTACTCGGAGATCTTCTATACATAGACAAAGGCCTAGTCACATACATCTTTCTTTTTTCTCACCTTTTCTCTCCAAGACTCACAACAACACACCAATGGGGAATTTATCAGTATTTATCAGTTTCAGTTCCTTATGAGTGAAGATATGAAACTGAAAAAACCACATTAAAGTTCAAGAATGGATAACGTATCAATCATTAATTGGAGTGCATGTAATTTTCATATACCACATTAAGCCAGAAACAATTTGGCACCTCTATATATATTCTTCTATTATATTTTCTGCTGCTATACGTTTTGAATGGTAAAGATCAAAGACAATTAAAGTGGAAAAAACAAAGAATGCTGCTTTTGCTTTCATTTATTGTCCACCTTTCTTTTCTTTTTCTTTTCACAAAACCAAACACTATTGTGAAAATACAAAATGTGATTTTCACCAAAATGATCAATGCCAATTTTGCATTTTAAACTGAAAATTATTAGTCTACATATAATATAATGAATTTGGAATTTATAGTGACAGTAGCATAAAGAAAAAGGTAGTGTCACTGTATTTAGTGAAGCTTCAAGAAATTAGTGGACTGTGACGACTACTAGTGGTTCTTATCTCAACTTTCCAAATCAGCTTTTCCCTACTTTAATAATATCATGCATTAGGAGAAAACATATACAAGAATCCTATGTCATATTACGTTTGTACAAAACATTTGCTATATTTTATGCAATCATCTACCACAATAGCCTTTGGTAGTGTTTTCTAAAGTTGCAGGAAACAATGCTGCAATATTTTTTAAAAGTAGCTGCTCTCTACACTTTCACACCCATTTTATTATATGTTACTACTTTTTACAAAAATCAAGTGTGAGTTGTGTTTTATTTGCATCAGTAGAAATTATACTGTGATTGGTTGTTAACAGATGATTTTTGGTATAACCATCTTTATTTTCGATAAAGAGTTCATAATTCTTTTATATATGTCATTATCAGATAAGTGTTATGACTTGGAAGATTTGGTTTGAAATATGTGTCATGATGAGGCTATTTCTTAACCTCATAAACTACTTTTGCTTGAATTAAAAATCATTGAATTAGTTGAAATACATAAATTTCTATTTCCCTTGACTCAACATTCGTCTCTTTGGATTCCTTAAAGTAAAAAGGTTAATTAAGCATTTTAGCTTCCCTATATATTGCCAAGTAACTTGATCAAAAGATGCTTCTATATAATTGAACAGAACATGGAACTAAATTATAAGTTGTTTCTATTATTATTGAAAGTACTTGAAATTATGAAAAAAATTATCGAAACAAGTTAAAAACAATTCATGAAAAATCGTGTCATTTTCACTAACTTTTCTAAAAAATGTATACAAGTGTAAAATTAAGGGCTAAAATGAATTATATATATTTCAAATACGGTTTTTATTTTTAAGCATTTAATAATATTTTCTTTAAATTGAGTACCTAATAAATTAAATATTTTTGTTTAGGCAAATATGTATTTATATGTCTTCTGATTTAGGTTCTTTTGATTATTGAATATTATTTTTTTATCATAATAGCTAATATATTTTGTATTAATTATCTATTATAATATAATAAACTTAATAGTTTTCATTGGCAACAATAAAGATTATCTTAAAGACAAACTAACATATGTGAGGAGTAGAACTTTCATGATGGATAATCACTACAAGAAAATGTTTTATTAGTAACTAATTTTAGTCACCAAAAGTTGTTAGTCAATATAATGACCAATTTATTTACTAATTTACAAAATAAAAAATTATTGGTTACTAAAATAGTCGCTGTGATAAATAAAAAATTATAATTGGTCTTTAAATTGATTTCTAAAATTTAGCTATCAAAGAAATTTGGTCACTAAACATCAGCTATATATCTTGGTTTTTTCTACCAAACGAAATAAATTAGTCTTTAAATTGGTTTCTTAAATTTAGCTACAAAAGTTTTAGCTACCAAAGAAAATTGGTCACTAAGCATTAGCTATCTTGGTTTTTTATATCAAAATGGAAGGAATTGGTTTCTAAATTAGTTTCTAATTAATTAGTGATCAATTTAGCGACCAATTATAATTTTTTATTCATAATAGTCAATATTTTAGTAACTAATAATTTTTTATTTTTGTAAATTGATATCTAAATTGGTCACTATAGTGACTAACAACTTTTTGTAATGTATTAGAATAACTTAAAACAGAATGGTTAATTTACACTACAAGAAAACTATCAAATAGTGACCAATTTTATGATAAAAAAATATGTTTAGAGAAAAATTTAGAAACTAATCTTTCAATTAGAGACTAATTTAGAGACAAATTATTTGGTAGTAAAAACCTAGGTAGCTAATGTTAGTGACCAATTTAGAAACCAATTTATAATAGAAACTATTTTAATTACCAATTTAGAGACCAATTATAATTTTTTAAAACTATTTTAGTTACTAATAATTTTTAATTTATAAATTGGTCACTATAGCGAATAATTATTTTTGGTCACTAAAAATTGGTTATTAATAAAGAATTTTCTTGTAGTGTTATTACGTATATAAGTTGAAGGATTTTTTTTTTGTTTTGATAATACATATGGTTCATGTAGGAAAGTCAAAACTTATTTAAGCCTAAATTATAAACAAATTCTTCTAATATGTATTATTTCCCATTGCTTTCATAAATACACTATGGTCCTTTGTTTCACTAAATAATACATTAGATCATAATTTTTTACAAGCCTCAAGAATACATTATTGAATTAGGCAACTTCTTGCATCTTTATACATTACATCCCATATAAAAAGAATTGAATTTGATATTTTGGATTGTACAATTCATAAGTCAAAAACTTCTGAATTATATAATCTGAAAATTATTTTTAACTCTTGAATCATGCAATATAGAAAGATTTTAGGTTGTATAGTCCAAAAGTCATTGTTTACTTTCAGATTGTACAATCCAAAAAGAAAAATGAGAAAGTTTATTTAGATAGGGGTGCATAAAGAAATGTATAAAAGTGCAAGAAGAAGTTGCCATTGAATTGCATTGAGACTTATGTCTAGCCTTTTTGCACATTTTTTTCCTAGATTAGGCTTGTTCCTAATATATTACTATTCTAAATTTCTAATTGTTTTTTTTTTCATTTTAGACCTCCACTATTGCTAACTACATCCTTATACTAAGAGAAAAAGATTAAATACCCTTCCCAATTGCACCATTTCATTGTTGTTGCCATTGTCATCATTGTTATTATTGTTATTGTTATCACCATTGTTGTGCCACTATTATTGCACCTCTGTTCTTCACTAGAATGGAAGGATAGCTAGTTTTGAAAAAAAAAAACATATTATAGAAAACTTATTTTGAAACACATTACATGTTTTCTAGAAACTTTGTTATGGAAAGTTCGTTCCACATGTATCATATATGTTATGGAAAGCTCATTCCGATGCAGATTTCCAGAATAATCCAAAAGTAACTTTTATAAAAAGTAAAATGGCCATTTTCAAAAATCATAGAAAGTTTGGGGATGCAAGAAGAAAAAACCTTTAATTGGAATGTAAGGAACCACTCCATGTTTATGTTATGGGCAAGTGCTTCCTACATCTCCATATTTTTGTCCTGCACCCGGTGAATATAAAGATTTCCATTTTGCCCTTTTCGGATGGTTGAATCTAGAAGTAAAAAATGACTTCTGTCAAAATTGTGTAAAACACTTATTCATATAATATAGAAAGTCCTTTCTAGGGTGTCACAACCGGAATCGCGACAAGACGACGAACCAAAAAAGAAAACGGGTTTAATAAGGGATTTGGAGTTGCCACCATAGTTATTTTGGAAAACTATGGAAAACCATGAAAATAAGACAAATATGTGAAAAAACTAGATTTTGAATCCGGGAGTCGATTATGCGTGGGGAAAGTGTTAGCACCCTACCGCGCTCGTCCGAAGTGGTACCTTTAATTAAAAATGCAAAGTTGATGTGGTTTTCAAAATGTTATTTTCCCCAAAAATAATGAGACAAATAATACTAAAAAGAAACAATTTTTTTTTTTTAATTTTTGGGCCCAACAAGGATTGACCTTGGTCTTACGTATTCTTATTTAAAGTGAGAAATCAGGGTTACGTAGTTCTTTAAGAAAAATGATTTGGAAAACAATTTGGAAAACAATTTAATCTTTTTAGAAGTGAACCTGGCAAGGACTGGTCTTGCTCCTACGATTCTACTTCCACCACCCAACGAAGCCACTGTAGGTGATATTGAACAAAGCCACTAACGCCCCACAACCTTCGTTCGAGATCCAAACCCGCCAGCAGCAATGCCGTCGGCGACTATTCTTTCTCCATTCTCTTGTTCGCTGTTTTGATGTTGGGTTGCGATGATGAATTTGTTTTTGGATGGGGAAGAGGTGGTGGATGAATTGGTTTGACTGTTTTTGTTTGTACAGGTGAAAGAGAATAGAGTTTGGTTGCTGTTTTTGTTAGTACCGGTGATAGAGGATGGTGTGAATCTATCGTGGTGGTTTTTATGCGGGAGAATGCAAAAGGCTTTGGGTGTTTTTAGTTGGAATCCTGAGGATGAAGGTGCTGTTTTTGTTTTTTAGAGAACCGAATTAGGGAAAGCCAACATGAGTGAAGAAGGTGAAGGATTTTTGAATGAAGGGACTCTGATGATATTTGTTGTGCCTCTACTCTGTTCCTTTCCCACCTCGAGACGCGGGATAAGGTTGAAAGTAGATGTTGCTTCCTGCTCCTTCCTTCTTCAGCCATCATGACCATGGCCAGCTAGCTACCACCTCTAACTATCAAAGACCTTACGTTAACCTCTTATTCTTCTTTTTTTTTTCATTTTTTCATTTCATTTTTTTATATACATATTTTTTTTGAAAAATGAATAAAACAAAATAAAATAAAAAAGTAAACAAAATATGATTAAAATCAAAATTTAAAATAAAAATTAAAAACAAAAAATAAAAATAAAATAAAATAAAAAAGATAAAATAAAATAAAATAAACAGGATAAAGAAACTAAGATTAAATAAAATAAAACAAGATTAAAATAAATTTAAAATGAGATGAAAATAAAGTAGGAATATATTCATACTCAAATCAATGTTCACTGCTCTTTTTTTTTTTATTTCCTCCTCTTCCTAATTATTTTCTGAAAACAAAATTATTTTTTACTTGGACGAAATTGGGTGTTGACATAGGGTTAACAAAGAAAGTGCTAGGGAGTTGTTGATCCAAAGCAATTTTAGCTCATTTTAAGAGATTATTTATGTGACAAACTTTTGTAGATTCTCTTGGTAAATGAAGGAAACAAATATTCTCTACAACATAAAATAAATAAAAAATATTCATGAAGTATGATGTTAGCTTAAGATTATATGTGTATCCTCAGAACAAACACATTGCTTAAACGTAATAAGGGATTGCATAGTGTTGTATTGTTTGATAGAAAAAATACTTGCATCTTCATAATCTATTGCAAACAAAAAACTTTTGTCTTATAGATGAAGTGTGATAATGTTTTACACTTTTATTTGATAACAGTAAATCAAAATACGAGTTGTTGGACTTTTCTCTAACAAAAGACATTCTTACAAGAATATCAAACTCAACAGACAATCTCTTATGATTCTTCTGTAAAAAATAGTATGGTTAAAAAGTTTAGCCTTTTTAATAAACAAAGAGATGCAACACTTAGAAAATAGTATCCGGTTTAACAAATTCGATTCTATTTTTTAGAAATAATGTATCCTAAGATTATTATGCCTTATTCAACCATAAACTTTTAAAAGTTTAGAACAAGGCTAGTCCTACATTTATTGTAGTATTTTATTTAAATTATCAAGACAATGATAAAAGGAAGAGCCATAGAAAAAAAATCCATGGAAACATATATGTATTACGCCAAAAGTTCAAACAAAAGCATGTTATGCATACACCTTTGAAAGGTGATGTGAGTATTTACATAAACCAAATGACATTCTTCTATGTGAAAATTGTCCAAATTGGCACGTAAAAATAATTTTATTTTATCCAAGTTCTATAAAGATTTGAAAATAACTAGAGAATTTATCTAAGAAACAAGACTTATATCGACTAATCTTTCAAGTATTTAATCATAAATGTAAAAAACATAGTATTTTCCTATGGATTGGTTCAATCTCCCATCGTCAATGCATACTCTCTAGTTGTTTTGGAATTTTTGAGTAATCAACTCACCTTTTCATTCTTAACCGCAATTAATCCAATATATTAAGAACAACCTATATTATATTTACCCATTTTAAGAACTTTATAAAATTTGAGGATTTACTCTTCTTTGTGGCCACCTTATTAGTTTAATTTCATCCATGAGTATCATATGCACCAAATATTGAACAAAAATATTGATTTCCAATGAAAAAAAAAAAGAATAAGCCCATACTTTTGAAAAATTAAAACATGTGACACATGCACCTATAATACACTTCCAAATTTTACAAAGTTTTTTGAAATGGAATGTGATGCTTCAAATGTTATAATTGAGAAAGTTTTAATAAAATAAGGACACCTAATAACATATTTTAGTAACAAAAATTAAAGGGTAGTCACATTAACTATTCTTATAATGATAAGAAACTTTATGCTTAGTAAGTCATTGCAAAATTGACAACATCATCCTTTTTTGAAAAATTTGTGATCATAAATCTTTGAAACATAAAAGGTCAAGGCAAACTTAATGAAATGCATGCTAAGTGGATGGACTAAGCAAAACAATTCTTTCAATGATCAATTACAGACAAGAAAAGGATAATGTAGTTGTTGATACTTTGTCTAAAAGTCACACCTTGCTTCCAACTATGGAATAAAAACTTTTGGACTATGATCAAATTACATAGTTGTATGACTTCTCTTTGATTTCTAGTTAAAAACAAAGGTCTTTGTGTACTTGAAGACTTAGACTCTTTGGTATAAATAAAAATTTTAAAATTCTGAAATAACAATTTTATTAGTCATTAAATAGGCATTTCAATTTTTTTATGAAAAATGTAGTATTTACACGAAAACCAAGTCTAGAATTTTATCACCTAATTTATATTTTGAGAAAATATTTCATTTTACTTATATTGACAATATTATATATATATATATATATATATATATATATATATATCCAATAACTCAATCATCTACCCTTTACACATCTAAATAATCAATTTATTGAATAAATGTAAATATTAATTCATCTTATCCAAATATAGTATGTTTATAAGTTCAACTTTTTCATAACCATTTTAGAAATCCAATAAAGCCAAAAGTAAAATTTTTCAACTATAAATTTCTATTTTAACAACAATTCAAAAAAATAATAAAAAAGAAAATCTTATTAGTAAAAATTAAATCACTTTACCTAAATTTCAAAACAAATTAGTATATTAATATTCTTATCTCAATGTATTGTACTAAAATCTAACTTCACAATAATAAGAGCTTTTCTATATTTAAAAAAATCATCAAATCCATGGTTTGGACACTTTTTTGAGAAGAGATTTGTATCTCTCACATGCTTCACATAAGGACTTATCTATTCCTTGTGAAAAAGTTGCAATTACTAACTTAGTACCATGGTGGGAAAAATCTGTTCAAGAACTTCCTTTCCACATCTTCCCAGTTCACCAAGCTTTGATTTGGTTGAGATTGCAGCCAAATTTTTTCTTTTCCAATTAAGGAAAAAGGGAAAAAAATATGAGAAAAACCACCTTCTCATTCTTTCCTAATATTCCCATGGTGCTACACAATTAATAGAAGGTTGTTAAATGATTGTAGGGATCTTCATTGTCCAATCTTGCAAATTGGTTTGCAATTATAAGTAACAACATGGCAAGTTTTATTTCCACACCCTTGGTAGGTCTGACTATGCTTGAAAACCTCCTTAACCCTTGTTGCTACATGTAATCTCCCAACAATCTCGTTTGCTCAATTCTTTCACTTAAGTGCAATGCCCTTAATTATCTACAAATTATGTCCTTTATTTTAGTGTTCCTGGTAGTACGCTTACTTGTAATTGATAATGTTAATTTTTACCATTATCCAAGCTATATTTCATTAGCAAAATCATCTCTTCCAAAGCTTTTAACCTACTTAATCATCAATTTTACCTTACTTTTGTAAATAAATACATTGTGGGT
>Ga0099822_1002393_pt1 | contig 23315 bp, 3 predicted proteins | sample CowpeawhiteBW_FD_76839 | JGI IMG/M metagenome (GOLD analysis project Ga0099822, IMG submission 76839) | Root nodule microbial communities of legume samples collected from California USA - Cow pea white BW | ecosystem: Host-associated > Plants > Roots > Nodule | place: USA: California | collected... | reverse complement strand
GTAATAATATATATATATATATATATATATATATATATATATATATATATATATATTTTTTTATTAAAAAATATATATATTTTTATAATTAAAAAATATAAAAAAAATAAAAATATATAAAAAAAAAAAAAAAATATATAAAAAAAAATATATTATATATATATATATATATATATATATATATATATATATATATATATATATATATATTCTCATTCACTATATATATAACAATAATCAAAGTCACTAATTGATTGAAATCATAATTTTAACCAATTGTCTTATTCTTACAAGTCTAACATTGTTTCAAATAACCATATAAGCAATGATATGTTATAACTAGTTTTACTAGATTTGGACATGTTAAATCTAAAAATATAATATAAGATTAGGAAATCAATAACACACATTCAAGATCTAATTTCTACATAAACAAATTGATCAACTTGAATACATCTCTAATACAATATGTCATTCTAATAGTTATCTCATTCATAAACAAGTCTAAAATATAATATTATTCTTACCTAATAAGAGCTTGTCTTCCAAGTTTAAAGAAAAAAAGAAGTAAAATATTTCTAATGAGAGCTTCAATCTCCTAAAAAACATCTAAAACACTAAAATATCAAGATCCATTTTTTTTGTAAAGCATCGTATCATCTTCTCACAAAACTTCGGGAAATCAAATACTTGAAGTGATAATCATAAAAGACTTGAAAGAAATTTTAGAAATAAACTTACTCCATAAAAAAATGTTATAGGTTACAGTTTTTGTGTTTACTATTGTTCATTGTATATATAGTTATAAAAAAATATAAACATATAGAGTAGTCATTATTCATAAAAGTTGAACCCCAATTTTTAAGACCAACTACCTGGTTTTAAAATTTTGCCTTTGTAAAAAATTATTATAACCGCTTGTACATAAAAAGACAAGGAAACTTTTAAATTTGTTTTAAATACCACCAATTCTATGAAATAACTTTAAGAAATGTTTAACCTAGAAAGGTTAACAATATTCCAAATATAAAGTTAGGATATTTGAAATTTGAGAATGCATTATGTCCACCCTCTATAATCATGTTTATTTTGTAAGAAGTTTTTGTTGAATTTACTGTGGATGAAGATAAGGAAGAGAAAGGACAATAGTGGCCCATGCATGAACTTCAAAAATGTCCTTCAACTGCTAATAGTGTCACTAAAACTGTTCCTTCTTCATTTCAAAATGGTACCATCTTTCAAATATTTCATGTTTTTAACTTTCTTTTCATATATTATTGTACTTGTTTTGTCCATGTATTTGGTTTTCTCTTTAGTTTTTCATATGAACTAAAAAATGTTTTTAAAATGGTCTCTTGATGATTTTTAAACATAAAACCTAAAAGGTAAGTTTTGTTTGGCTATTGAAACTGAATATAAGTATAACTACATCCTTTTTATATGTTTAACAAAATTTGGTCACTTAATTTTATATTTAAAATCGATTTTCATTTTTTATATCTGAAACTCTCGTGTGCTATTTTCTATATCAATGTGTAGGTATTTATGACGAACTTAACATATTAGTTGAACTTTTTTGGTGAAGTTTGAAAGATTTAATGTAATGCAAGATTTGAATTTGAAATTGGATTGACTTTACTTCGTAATATTTAGTAAAATTTTATGAGTTTTGAATAAAATTAAAATGAAATCGATTAATAAACTCAAATGTGTTTGTGTGTGTTTATCATATTGATTAATGAAATTATCAAACTATCCTTTATACATTTTTATTAATTTAATTATTGAAATATAAAAAGTCACAACATAAGAAAGAACCATGGATTTATAAAAATAAAGGGATCACTCTTCATGTTAACGAAGAATATTGTCTTATATTTAACATATAAATATGAATTAACTAAAGCATATAATAAATTACATTACTTTTTAAGAAAGTTGCATTTTTTTCAAACAATACGAAGTGTGTATAATGTTCTTGCTGGGCCTGAATGGTTTTGCTGGCCCGTTCATATATAAAAAGAGTTCCGTTCAGTAAACATGGTCCGTTTCATGACCCAAAAAAACTATACTTCATTAAAACTATTGGGCTATCTCTTAATCAGCAAGATTTTTACTTTTTGACATTTTAAAACACCTATTTTGAAGGCTTTTATTTTCTTCATTCTCACTTCAAATTTCTTTGCGCAGCCTCATTTCTCAAATTTTCAAAATGACCATTTTACACTTTCTAAAAGTGATTTGTAAATTACATGTTTTTGAATTTTTTCTGAAAGAGACTTTCCAAAATTTTCAAAATAAGATTTTTGGAGAAAAATTTTTGAAATTATATTTCAGGAAAAAAAACGAAATACATATAATATTTTTCAAAACGAGTTTTCTGAACACTAAACATGAATTGTGTTCGAGAAATAGCTTTTAGGAACACATATAATCCATATCAATGACGATGGAAACGATAGTGGAAGCAGCAACAGTAATAGTGGGGTGTTGTAGTGCAGTGATAAAAGATAGTTTGGTCTTTTTCATTGATATGTGTGTGGAGTGCAGTTAATAATAGTAAGAATGCAGGAAGCAACAACCATTTTGAATTAATAGTGAGCCATGAGTTTTTCAGACTAAGAAATAAGGCCCACAAAATTCACGTCCGCCCTAAAATAATTTAGAGCCCAAAGTGTACAAGTGAGACGGGGCTTGGAATCTAAGTTGATGGATCAACGGCCCATTATACCTTCATCTATGATGGTGGTAATAGGGAATTTGTTCGTGCTGCCCCCATATTTTGTTCCTCATTCTCATATTTTTAAAATTCCAATTATACTGTTGTTATAATTATAGTTTCGGTGTAGATATTATGGATTGTACAATCTGTGATGTAAAATCATGTTTCGGATTGTACAATTCAGAATGCACCTGGATCGTGGAATTTGAAACTTATATTCCATGTCTTTCATAATTGATTCTTATCTTTTTTATGTATATTTTATATTATTATGATATTTTTATTTGTTTTAACAGATATCTTATTGAGGGTGGAGGCGGTGGAAGAAGATAGGATGGAGGTGAAGGTGGAAGAAGATAAGGTGAAGTTGAAGATGGAGATGAAAATGGAGGTGGGAGAAGCTAAGGTGGAGTAAGAGGTGGAAAAAAAATAGGGTGGAGGTGAAGGGAAGTGGAAGAAGAAGAAGATGAGGTGGAGGTAAGGAAAGTATGCAAGTGTTGTGGGGGAGGAGGAAAGAAGAAGAGGAGGGTAAACTAGACTTGTTACCTTGTTGATGGGTGTAATAAGAAAATATAGGGGTGCAAAAAGCAATTCTTGTGAAAACTATTTTCCCAAGAAAGAATAAAAAAAATGATGGTATTGACCGCGAGAAAATAAAATATGATAGTGTTATTTTAATCAGGTTACTAATGTGACGATAACAATTATTTAATAAGAAGACTTAGATAATCATTTTTGTAAAAAGATCTTTTGCCACAATTTTTTTTTATTTACAAAATTTTATTTTTAATATTATTAATTCAAATAAATTTTTACTCGGATAACTTGTTTGTGTTGTGTTCGTTTTTTTATAGAATTAATGAATACATTTTATATACAATAGTTTAAGTATACAAATTAAAAGAACGATAAAATTTAATTTTTTAAAATTTAGATAATATTATAATTATGACAACAATCAATTAAAGGCAATAGAATTTATTAGATTTGAATTTAAATTGAAAAATATTAGTTAGTTAAATTTTGAAGAAAAATGAGATTACTTTAAATTTAAATTTAAAAAATATGACATGTTTATAATAAAAATAATGTAAAGTTATTTACATTATTGAAGTATTGTTGATATAGGAAGATACATAAATGGTTGCAACTAACTGTAGATTGTTAAGTGAAAATATATGAATGGGTTGAAATGATTGGTATTTTGTGAAGAGGAGTGATTGGTTTGATACTTTGGTGAGTTTCTTAATAAACAATAATAGCAGCCTTTTGAGATTAACTTTGAAACCAAACCCTATGTTTCAATCATCATCATCATTCATTGCATCTTCTCCAACCAACCAACCCTTCATCGCATGCTTCCTTCTAAATCTTTTCCATAATCACAACACATAACTTTATTAATTAATTCTGTAATCTCACTTAATTAAGAGATGTACTATGTTTGCTCTCATTAGATTCTCTAATTCACTTTTATATTACTATTATTATATTCATTGATGGGTTATATCCACCAGAACTCTTGTCTGATACCAAAAGTGACTGAGCTATGGCATTTCATAACTTTATGTAAAGAAAAGATAGAAAAGAAGATAAAAGCTTCTTTTCAAGAAGAATTCACAAATGGTTTTGCTCCCATTAAAACACTAACAATATCTTCTTCTTCTAACACTCTCAACATTCTCTACGTTATGGTACTTTTAATAAGTTATATATTATGTAAGAGTCGAGATCAAACCTAATTTAAATATTTTTTCTCTTAATTTTATGAGATGTCTTTTAAAAATAAAACTATAATGGAGTTTCATACTCTTAAACGGATAATATCTCGAGAACGTAATAGTTATTTTTAACAATGCTACAAACAACTTGGATCGAGTTAAAACATTTCACTTTCATTATTAAGGATAACAATAATAAAGTGTATACTTAATGCTTCAATAGAAGGAAGAAATAAGAAAATGAAATAAAAGAATAAGAAGAGAAAAAAAATTATTAAAACAATTTTGTTAAATTAGTATAGAAAAAATAGTTATATTTTTAGTTCTATGTTTTTATTTTCATCAAATGTGGTGTATTCTTTTGTATTGAAAATTTTGGTTCTTAAATTTTTAAGAATGTATAAATTTATATAAATGTGGTGTATATAAATCCTTTGAGGAAAAATCTGTGTTTTTTTTAACTTCAAAAACTAAATTCATCACGTAGAAGTATGGAGATCTCGATCATGTTTATTAAAAGAAAGATAGGAGTAAAATATTTTTTTATTCTTATTTAACTTTTGTGCTCACATTGAAAACTAGTGTAGAAAAGCCTCTACAAATTAGAAACTGACTAAGAATTAAAAAATAAATAAAACTTAAAAGTGATCAAAACTGTAAACTTAACATAGTGATTTAGTCAAAATTTTAATCACAGACGGTGTGTTAAATCACGTGATATTCTAATAATTATGCCTGCAAAAATTAACATAAAATCAAATTTGAAAACATGTAATATTAGAAGAATGAAATAGATCGATCAAGTTTCAAATTTTTAAATTGAATAAATTATGTTGAAAATAATTTAATTATTAATTAAAGTCTCGTATGAAATAGAAAAAATAAAGTTAAACATAATATAAGATGAAAAACTTATAATTTTATTGTTTTATAATTTTATTGTTTTGAGATAAAAGTGACCTCAAATGATTTATATGTATAAATTTAATTTATAAAACCGCAAACTCTCACTAATTATGACTCATATACGAAAAATTTATAAACTCAACAAATACAAATTAGTGGGGATGCATTATAAGAAAACTTCTAATTAATATAATCAAAATTTTGATAATTAATGTTAGTGTCGAATTTAGATATCAATTCATAATAAAATTTATTTTAGTTATTAATTTAAAAATTAATTATAATGTTTTATTTATAATAGAAACTATTTTAATTACTATTAATTTTTAATTTATAAATTAGTATTTAAGTTGAATACTATAATAATTATTTATTTTTAGTTATTAAAATTAATTATTATTTAATAATATTTTTAATTATACCTAAAAAAACTTGAATAACACATTGTATTAGAAAAAAATGTATATAAGTAATTATTAAATAAAAAAATCTCAATTTTTAGCCTATCATTTCATTTTTAGAAACTTTTAATATTAGTTATCATATACAGTTATGACGTGTAATTAATATATATTACATTATTAATAATTTATAGAAAAAGTTAATTTTGTTAACGATTAGATTATGGCTTCATACAATTATTCTTGTAAAATTTTATTATAATTAAACTATAACAACAAAGTAATGTTTTAGTATTTTTGAAAAATATATGTTATATCCATTTTATTCTATATAAATAAGATATTATATAATTATATAGAATTAAATATGTATTTGACCTCTTAGATTTAATTGAAAATTGAAATTAATTCATTCTTGAAACTATTGATCAATCTAGCCTTCTAATTTTATAGATACATAAATTTAGTCATTTTATCTAAATTTTATCAAGTTGATTTAATGTTTTACACTATTTAACATATCTCGTTTCAATGATAACTAAGAAAATGCGTTTAAAATAGCAATAAATTTAACAAAATTTTAATAAAATAACTAAATTCATATATCTATAAAAATGATAGGCTAAATTAATTTAATGTACAGGTAAGTTTAAAAAGAAATACACAACCAAAATATTAAATAATTAACAAAAAACTATTAAGATATTAGGTTTTAGGAAGTAAAGGTAATAAGGAAAATGTTAAATTAGAAATGATTTGTTGTCTTAATTAGGCATAAACCCATCATTGCTAATTAGGCAGGACCACACTTTGTGGACCATACAAGATGCATACGCACGCGTGATCTTTTCTTTTCAATTTCTTTTTTTATTTTTTCTCTTCCAAATCCATTGCTCAATTATAATATTTCTCTTTCATTAAAAAAAAAAAAAACTAAAACTCACACACACCACACACTTCTCCTAAACTTAGGATAGGAAACTTGCAACTCATTGCATTGCATTGGTTTACATGGAACAAGATTAAAAATTAATATTGAAAATTCTACATTAATTAAATATATTAATATAAGTATATAAATAAAATCCATAACAAAATAATTTTATAAAATTAAACTAAAACTAAAATTAAATTTTTAATATTTGAATTATTTTTATTTTTTTAATTTTATATATTTGTAATTTTATCACTTTGTTGTTAACTTTCTATTAATTTTTTCTCTCCTTTATTATAATATTTACACCGTCTTATTAGTGAGAGAGATAAGATAGTTTTAGAAAACACTAAACAGCGAACAATAAATACCTCCCCTCATATTTGTCAATTTTCCTTTAACTTCTGAAATTAAAAATAATATTATTGTAATAATTGTGATATGTGGAGACAAAATCTGAACTGTAATGGCAAATGACAGCAGAATTAATGATTAATGCTCAATGTATTTGGACTAATTTATTTTAATTTTAAAAATTGCTACTATTTTAATCCTTCACCATTGATTTCCATTATTAATTATTTATTATCAGGTTTCAATTTTTGTGGCATTTTCTCTAAATTGTCTCCAAATTCATTTACATGTGTGATTTTCCGTAAAACGATTTTAGTCTTGGCCCTTTCTTTTTTTCATGGTTTGATTTTAGTTTCTTTATCATTTTGGGTTAAATATTTAACAAAAGTTTGATGTGTTATTAATGGATTATATAGTTTTTATGTAATTCTCATAAATAGTGTGAAGAACTAAAAGAATCATGTTTTAAAGGTGATTGAATTTTAAAATAATGAGATCCAATTATAATTTAATGGATTCTGAAAAAATGTGAGCTAAAAGGTGGTTGAAGGGAACAATGTAAAATTATAGTTTGATGAGTAATTGAAAGATTAATGTTTCGCTAACAAAATATACACTAGTGCAAAATAAGTATATTAGATCGGTTCTGAAGCGCATATTAGATTGGTTCCGCAACCGATCTAATACACACTGATGTAATATGTCAAAGACATATTAGATCGGTTCTGAAACAACCGATCTAATATCTTTTACTGAAAAGAAAAACAAAATATTTTTAAAAGTGACCATGCGAAGGGGCAAAGGAGAACGAACCACCAAAGACCACCAACAAACCACCACAGACCAACACCAACGAACCACCAAGTGAACCACCAACGAACAACCATGGAGAACATCGCACCCCAACCGCAAACTTGACCAAGAGACTTCATGAAACACCATGGGGACCAGCTACACACATTCGGTAAAGCAGCGTCATCACAAATTTGTTTCATTTGCAAAGGAGATAGGAAAGCACCAAGCACCGAGAAAGACAAGTACAAAGAAAGCTTTCTCCACAAACAAAAACTCTAGGCATGAGAAAATGAGGGAAAAAAATACTAACTTGTTGCATTGGTTGTTGAGGAGTGGCATGGAAGAGAAGAAGAAGCTTGTTGAAGCACGATACGACGGTGGTAGGGCATGGTGACGGTGGTCAATGGTGCTTGGAAGAGAAGAAGAAGCAGCAGCGGAGGCGCAAGAGAGAAGACCAAAGGAGGCACGAGAGAGAATACGAAGTTTGAAAAATGAAAAGGGTTTTCACAATTTGTAGTGCAGAAAACATATTAAATTGGTTGTTTTTTTAACCGATCTAATATGTTAGATCGATTCTCCCTATAACCGATTTAAAATACTTTCCAGTATTTACAAAATTGCCACTGCGTTTTAAATTAAATCGGTTCCGCTTCAACCGATCTTATATCATGTTCTAATATCATCATTTTGCACTAGTGATACGAGAATCTTTTAAAAATAAGAACAATAAATGACATTTGTAACATCCAAAGAAAGAAAATAAAACTACGATGCAACATTGACAATATTAAAAGGTAATATTGAATGCACAAATTAAAGGATCTTGTTTCTAATCGTGAAGGAAGAAATAAGTATATGACAAAATGTCAAAAACATATTTTCTAATTTTGGATCAATTGGAGATTTTTTTTGTTTTATTTTTTTTATTTTGAAATTTAAAATTTTCCTCCATGTATATTATAATTTTTTTTGCAAGTTTTACAAAACTACTGGGTTAGATCTCCATTTCATTTTAGTTTTATTTAAGTTTCACTTAGGTAATCATGTCAAAGTGAATTAAGTTGACTTGCATGAATCACACCACAAGTTAAACTAAAATAAATAAGTTCAACTCATAAATTTTATAACCTACACACCAAGGTTATTGAGTTAAGTGAGTTTAATTATTTAAAAATATTTTGTTTTTTAAACTTGTTTTACGTATTTATAACATTTAGGTGAGAGTGAAACAACTCAACTCACCTTTTTATAACATTATAATAGGGGTGTTAGCTTATTTAAATGAGCATTAACCACAATTAGAAAATGACATTATAAAGATAGTTAATAAAAATTTATGTGTTAACGGATAAAATTGAAGAAACAAATAAATTAAATATTTAAATTATTCAAAGACTATTCAATAATGTTTTATAGTCTTAAAAAAAATGGTAATTTACATAATTAAAAATAATAAATTATAATGGAAAAATGATAAAAAGTTATTATCAGTATATTTCGAGTCATTTGTCACTTTTAACCCAATTATAACTCGTTTAATTCATAAATTAAGTGAGACAAATTTAATTTGATACGTTTAAAACAAATTATATTTTTTTCAATTCATTGTCGCTTGAAATTGTAATGAGTTAAATTACCTCATGAGTTTAAATCTCTTTTAACAATGGTACAATTAGGTTTAGTTTTATGATGCACTGATACTTCAATTTGGATCACGTATCCGTGTCGGACACGTATCGTGTCTGATACTTTAGGATACTTCAATAATACTTATCAATGAAGTATCTAAGTTATAAGTCGTAGTACACTATAATAAAATATTTGAATAATGACTTATTTTAGTGACAAAAAATAAGTAGTCACTATATAGTGACAAGATTGACAACTAAAGTAGTTCCAAAAAATTATAATTGGTCTCTAAATTGATAATTAAAATCGTTTCAATTATGAATTGGTTTTTAAATTGGCCACTAACATTAACTACTAGATTTTGGCTACCAAAATAATTGGTCTATAATTATAAAATTTGGATTCACTCCTTAACAACCATATATATTTATTATGTTTGTAAGAATTATTGTACACTTTTAAATGTTCATATATAACGTATCTATCACGTATCGTATCCTATTATTTTGAAAATAAACATATCAACTTATCAGATACGTGTTATATCCGATACACGTATCGTATCTGTGCATCATAGGTTTAGTTACACCATTTTGAATTATAAATAGACTTTCTCTCTTTGTAAATAACTTGTAATGATATTAAACAAGAGTTTAAATTATAAAACATTTATAAATTATGATTAAGAAACATCATTTTTTTATACTTAAATTTTATCTTGATTTATAGGTATAATTGATTTTTAATAATGTGTAATATTCAATATTATTATCTTCTTTTTTTTACGCATGAATATAGTAAAGAAAGATTTAAGGTACTCGTTACCATTGCTAAAAAAAATTGGAGCCATATTTAAAAGAATTGAAAGTGGTAAGAAAAATGATCCTACAACTTCCTCTTAACTCTCCCTAATTTTCCATTTGACTAAACTTTTAGCCAAAATAATAGCATAAAAGAGTTAAAGACTTTATCAATAACAATATACAGAGAGTATTTTCTGTGTCCATATTTTAAAATACCAATTTTACTTTTTAAAATATAATTATTTATTAAATTTTAGAAAATTAACCATTATTTTTATAATTTTTTTTATAAAATCATCTATTTCTACTTCTTTTTTTTTTTCTAATTATCAACAATTATTCTCTCATTTTTCTTATATATTTTCTCATTTTTCTTATATATTTTACTTTATTTTTAATAAATATAATTTTATTTTATATAATATTATGCATATTTATAAATGCATAAACACATACATTAGTGTAAAGTAAAGGAAAGGTAATTCGAGTTCTAAAATGTAGACATATCTTAGATATTTTAAAGAGTTTTGGTTATATAAATTTTTTATTAAAAGTTAAGATTATAATTTAAATTATATATTCAGTGACATCACTAGTATTTTTTTTTTTCTTCTTCTGTCTCTATTTGATTGTCTCTAACTTTTATTGTAGTCGTTTTCCAATGTATCTAGTTGTCTGTCCAGAAAAGGAGATTATCGAATGAACGATCGTAATAAAATGGCCCACACATTTAATTTTGGTAAGTTGAACTAAGATCATACTAAATTATGATTTTTTTTTTTATCCACTGTGTTGAATCTCACCGGAAGCATATTTTCTTTATTGAGTATATAAAAAAATTTACGACCCAAAAATAATATATTAAACTTACTCGGATAGCCAATACAAAGATAATAATATACAGGATCGATTACAATTAAAAAAACCTAGTTTATCTCCTAAAAAATTACATATAGGTAATTTTTTATATGTAGGTGAAATATTGAAGACAGTGCACGACCTTGTGCAATCTTGCATTAAATAATAAACATGAGATTATGGGAATATGATGTAGATGAATGTTGTGTAAAATTATATGATTTTGTTGGTTATGTAATAGATAGTGATGTTATAGAATAAAGAGGTTAAATATATTTTTGGTTTCTTAATTTTTAGTAAAAATTAAATTTTTTTTTTTTTTAAATTTTGGTTCAATTTAATCTTAAAATTTTAAAAATGTATAAATTTAGTCTTTTTTTAACCAAATTTTGTTAAATATTTTTTATATTTTGAAGTTGTTTTATGATAGTTTCTTAGTTAAGTTTGACTTGAAAATATATCAAATCATGTAAATAATTCAAATGTTGTCATGAAATGTATCCGTTAAATAAATTTAATAAAATTTAATTAAAAAAATTAAATTTACTTCCGTTTGAGAAACTAATTTTGTTTACCTAAGTATTACCTTTTTCTTTTTAACATACATAAACTCTTATGCTACCAAGAATAGAGACATTGGAGATGCATGATTAAGATGAGATAAACTCTTATGTAACTAAAAACTAATCAATAATTAAAAAAATAATAACAATATAATCTATAAACCAAAGTAAGAACGATGATATATATTATATTTTAAAATTAGTGTATGTTAAATCTCAATCAATCCCTTATTGGTTCACTAATATGAAGTACGAACACATTAATATGCATGTGCTACATTTTCAAGTAGGTCCATGACTTATTCCCATGCTCACTTCAAATTGTTATTTATTTATTTTTATAATATTATATGCATTAAATAATTTTTGTGTCCTTGCAAAACCTCACCCTTTGTAAAAGCAGCAATTGAAATTCGTTTTTGCTAAACTTGCACTCCAAATAGCTTCTAAATTTGATTAGTCTCAAGTTTGTGCGTGAGTTCAAATTTGGAATATATATATATATATATATATATATATATATATATATATATATATATATATATATATATATAATTTTAAAACATAAAATTTCAACTATTTTAAATCATTTTAAAAATATAATGAATTATTATGTAAAAAGACTATTTATCATAAATGGTAACGATTTGCATTTTAAACCACTTAAACAATAATTTGTTACATCATATTTATTTAATTTATAATCGTGTACTAAATTTGAATATGACATGAATATGTACTTTTTCGTTCTTTTATAGTCTTGGTTTCTACTTATATAAATTTCGTCTAGAGTTTGAATTTCAATAAGCGAAATAGAAACTACAACAAAAATGATTTCATACGATACGAAGACATTGAGATATAAATATTTATTTGAAAATGCAATTTTTTATTCTGGCCAACAGAATCCTTAAAAGAACTTAAATTAGTTTATTTATTAAGTAGTGTGATTTAAAAGATGTGAAAAATCTTAAATTGTTTTAATGTTTACATGAACATATTTATAAATGTTATATTTTATAGTTTCAATTGTTTTTCAGAAAAACAAAATATGTTGTAGATTTAATTAAGATTTAATAAATAAATTTAAAATATTTATAAGTAATGTAATATCTCTGTGATATATGTAACGTTTCATCTAAAAGTTACATTAGTAGTTAAACATTCATCACAACAGCTTAATATATATAAATATTTATAAGCTTCTTCAAATATTTCTTTTATTATAAGTATTCTGTTTCCAAAGAAAATTATATATATATATAGATTACATCTAAAAGAAAATAAAATATTTTTCTAATTTTTCTCGACCTAACCAATTACTATTAAGCATCTCTATCTAAATCATTTTATAACAAAGATCATCACAATTAAAACAACGCAAAAGCTAGTATGATTTACAAAAGTAACTCCACTCACGCAACCAAACACTTTTATAAATTCATTCATTAATCATATCACATTCACAATAATCAAGTGTTGTACATACTAGCCCAAGTAACTATCTTTCATGTCATTAACTACCAACATTACATCATCACAAACATTTGACTCTAAAATGAAAGATTTGTGTGTTGAGTACACTCAGAGATTTTGTACCCATAATACTAATTTCATTGACACAAAGTTACATACATGCCAAGAACAAAGTCTTTTTCTACAACAAAGTAAATTCTTTACAAGTTACTAAATATATTTTTTTCACGCTGTACTTTAAGTCATAAAAACCTCAATTAAATCTTACTATCTAATCTTTTTTCTTTTTGTGAATCAAATATTAGTAGAATCAGGATAATCTCTTTTCAAACTATCATTCATTGCACAACTTACAACCTTTTAATATAATATTTTTTCTTAAAAATAACTACGTTCACATCTCACATATATCACAGTAATAGATCGCAGCAAATTATGACTATCGCCTCCTAGTTTTATTTAGCCTAACATCGACAATAGTAAATTATATGCACAACCCCATGACTTTACTCGGTCTCAAATAAGATCATCAATCCCAGTCATTTATCGAAAGAGAATAATACCATGAAAAACCAATAATTTTTGACATTTTAGAAGCATTTAAAATATATTTATCAAAAAGTTTTGAAACATTGTTTGGCTTAGCCAGAGGTCTTGCTTCCGGACGATATCACTTGCTCACCCAGTGAGCAATCTCTTAAAAGTTCTTATAAAATAGTTCATCCAACAAGCAAATTAGTTCACTCAACAATCCAACCACTAGGAGAAACTTGACCAATATGACTTCACTGATTCAACGACCAATCATCTTTGATTTTTGTGTCAGACTCTAATTAATCTTCTAAAGGGTGAACAAATATTTAGAATCTTAAAAAAAAGTTAAAGAATGTGAAAGAAATAGTTTTAGAGAAAAAAAATATTTTTTAAAATAAACTTGAATAATCAATTTTTTTTTTGTTTATAAGATCGGCGATGTAATAATAAAATACTAAAGTTTCAATTAAAAAATCACTTATACTCTTAATTCTTTCCTAGGTCTTATAGTATTTGAGATTATTATAAAATATACAATGTAATATTCAAAATTTTATTAATAACTTGAATCAAATAAATGAACGTGTCTATATTATCACCTCCAGGGAAGATTCATCAAGTTAAGTGTCTATGCATCAAGTACCATCTTATTTGAGTTATTAACGGTATCAAAATTGAGAGACAATTTATGACTTACGACTTATGATGCACTGATACTTCAATTTGGGTCATGTATCTGTGTTCGACATGTATTGTGTCCAATATTTTACCGATACTTCTCAATGAAGTATCTAATTTATAAAGTCGTAATACAATACAATAAAATCTTTGAATAGTGACCAATTTTAGTAAAAAAATAATTAGTCACTATATAATGACCAAATTGAGAATTAAAATAGTTCAAAAAAATTATAATTGGTCTCTAAATTGATAATTGGTCTCTAATTAGAAATTTGGATTCACACATTAACAATTATATATTTATTTATTTGTAAAAATTATTGTACACTTTTCAATATTCATATATCACGTATCTATCACGTATCGTATCCTATTATTTTAAAAATAAATATATTGACGTATCAGATACGTGTCGTATCCGATATACGTATCGTATCTATGTATCATAGCTTATGACCATATACACTTGGATATAAGAACACTGGCTTAAGATGTTTTGTTTGTGATTGTATATATATTAACTATGAAAGTCATTTATTGAAGGTGAGTATATAATGTGCATATCTATAATAGACTTAAAAGAGCCACATTACTAACAAACACAAGTTCTATATGTTAGAATTTTAAAATTTCATCTTTTAAAAAATATAATTTTATAAATTCATATGTATAGGTAATATTGTATTTGTTCACACGTGATAACGAGGTATTAATAGACATATTTGAATGTTTTTGTATGTTTTATTTTACTTTTATAACAACGATAAAAAGTCGTTACAGTTGTGAAATTCATAGATGAAAACCATTTTTTCAAATATATTGATCTTATTTATTTCCCATTAAGTACGTTGCTTGTTATATATGAGCTTATTTCACAAAGTCTTTTGGCTAATACATAAATAATAATTTGATCAATATTTGGGGTATTAATATATTACTCATTTTTCATTTCTTCATATGTATTTGTGTGGATTGGAAAAATTTACAAAAGTAATGTTAGGAACAAATAATGAATATTTATTTAACAGCATTCAAACATAATAAAGTTATGAAATTTTATAACAAGGACTTTAATGCAAAACTCAGTAATTCATTGATTCTCTCATATCTATCTTGTTTGTACTCTTGTTTTCCTTTCAAAATCTTGTATGATGAAAGAAAAGCATAAACAAAAATACAGATCCCATGTCCATAGATCACACACACACTCCTACCAATCCTATATTCCTACAACCAAAACAAATGATAAAGAAAAGAAAAACACTCGGTCCCATGCATATTATATATTATTTATTTTCAGGTATACGCAATTATATAATTTTATTTGACACTGTGCAGGGTCTCATTCTTGATCTGATGATGAGTGTCGAGAAAATAAGCCGTTGATTTCGCATTTTTATTTATTATTATTACTATTTTGGAGGGTTTTCCAGCAAGATCACAACACAAGGATGCCAATAGTTGACTACAAAATTTTGGTTTGACTGGATTGGTTGAAGGACAAAGGCTTCAGAGGCTACAGCTGGAAAACGTAGGAGCAGGACAACAAGGTAAAATTGATCATTAGATTCCATTATTCCCTATGTTCCACACCCCCACAAAGTTAAAATATAAATACAATTAACAATAATAATAATATAAATAAACAAAAGCTTTCTGCTTCACCATTTTTATTTATTACACTATTATTATTACTTAAAAAAATGATCTTTCTTAAAGCAGACACACAACAACACAAGATATCAAGATATCATACCCTGCACTGCCTCCACACCCTGTTCTCTCACCCATCTCAATCAAAGCCCTACACGTGTCCCCTGTGGTCCCCCTGGATGGTTTGGAAGGAAGATTTGGTGGGGTCCACAGTTGAGGAACCGTGGCTGAGGTTGATGGAGGATGATGGAGGTTAGGTGCATATAATTGAGGATTCTAAAAAGAAATGAAAGAGGTTAGTTGGCACTGAGTAAAATGAGTGTGTAACAGCAAAGAGAGAGAGAGAAAGACACATACAAGGTTTTTTATATACATATGTATGTGTTATGTTACTTAGAACAGTTGGCAAATGTGTCAGTAAAAAAAAAAGAGAAATGAATAAAAATACTAAAGAAGTATGTTTGTTAATGAATACACAGGGGGCAAGCTTGGCCTTCAAGAGAAGAACCTCTCCCACTCCATCTTTTCACACTTTGCAAACAAATCTCACACGCCCTAAAAAGGAAGATTTATGCTTTAAATATTAGATATTTTAAGATAAGGAGAAGGAGATCTTGATGAGAATAGTGAGGTTTTGTGTGGAGTTGAAGTGAAATTGTTTTGTTGTGTTGTGTTGTGATGATGAAGATGGTTGGAATATTTAAAAAAAAAAAAACATACATTGGTTAATGAGAATGGTTATTAATTTTTAGGGTAAACTGAAACTGAAAATGATTACAAGTGTGGGAAGAGAAAAGAGTGATTAGGTTGTGCTTCTGCAATAATTTACCAACAGGAGCAGTTGGCAGTAGTTAGTGTGTCTTTTAAAATGATACATGTCACCTCATAGCTTGGGCAGGTACACACAAAGCAGCAAAGACTCTCTCTTTCTCACAAATTTTCTTTCTTTCTCTCTCTCTCTCTTCTGTGTGTGTCTTTATCTTTCTAGCTTGGTGATAGTAGCAGTAGCTTCTGGGGGATGGTGGTGGTGGTGTTGTGTTTTGTTGTGATCTATTAAAGTTAGATATTTATGCTACATTTTGATGTTTATGCTTAGTACCCAATTGGTGAAATTGGTCTAGCTAGCATTTGATGCTCCCGTCAGAGACACCCCAGTAAAGGGAACTCTGCTAAATTCTGTCTCTTTCAGTCATCGCAGGATTTGAGTAGAATTTGATGCCCTTGGTCGTGCCTTGTTCTTGGATTCTCATCCCAGAATTTAATTGCAAGAGTTTCAACAACCCCTCCTGTCCTATCTTTTAAATCAAACAAATAAAAAAAAAAAAAAAAGATAGATACCCCTTCTTTTCTTCACTCGTGTTGGAGCTTCTTAATTAGAAGAGTGTTTCCACTTTCAACCAAGCAAGAAAACACCGGCACCAACAACACCAACAACACAGAACTCAGTGCTAATCTTGCTTAACATGATGGAATGGGGGGTTTTAGATGTTGTTGTGAGGACAGAGGAGAAAAGGGAATCTGCTTTACTTGTAGTTTGATGAGCTGTTAGCTAATCTCACTGTCTATGTCCGCTTTATGCTCTGAAGACTGAAAGGTTCACTTTCTTGTCTGAGGGGAACCATTTTTTTCCCCCTTTTACTGAGCATTGAAGCAGTAGATTTGATCTTGGTTTAGGGTTTTTGAAGGAACAGGTAAAAAACGAAGCTGGTGACTGACTAGGAGATTATATTCCGTTTACCTTTTCTTTTGTTTTTCATTTATCTAAGGCTACAATGAGGGTTTTCTTTTACTTTAACTTCCTCTCAGTCCTATAAAGCTGCCAAGTTATTTGTTCCTTGTTTAGTCCTGCAAGATATCTCTCGAGCCAACTTAGTCAAAATTCACTTTACCCTTTAATCATATGCTCTTGTTTATTTCTAGATGCAGCTCTGATGTGATGAAACTCTTTGAGTCTGATTGATTGGTGAATTATATATAAATAGGTTACTTTCTCGGTTGTGACTGTTTAGGGACTGTTGAGTTTGTTCAGATGGGGGGTCAGGAAAATGCCATGGGATTTCAACACGGAAATGAGAACATTCTGACTTGTCCATCTTCAGCTCTCAGTGGTGCCAATGTTAATGTTTCAGATATGGCTATTAGTTCCGTGTCTATGGCCAAACCTTCTGATGTAGCTAACCCTTTTCTTGCTTCTTCGGCTTGGGATCCACTTGTTTCCTTGAGTCAGGCTCAAACTTTTGGAGGCTCCTCAATGGTTTCTCATGCTGAGTTTGCGAATGCCAACTCTTCTTACCCTCTTGTTCTGGAAAACCAAGGAATGAGCAACACTTCCCACCTTGTTCAATACATGTCTGACTCAAATCTAGGGGGCATGGTTCCCAAGGTTCATTCCTATGCAAGCAGGGGCTTCTCAGAAATGGTTGGTGCTGCTGCCCCTTTTGGCCAGCATGGGTCTGGTGATGTGGCTAACTCAGGGTACCCACCACATTATAATCCGATCAAGGAGGCTCAGATTAATGGTGAACAATCTCAGGTTGAGGATTCAATTCCTGAAGAGGAAGCACCAGGATCTGGTCCTAGTGGGAATAGAAGAAAGAGAGGGCTTGATCATAATTCTACCTTCAGCCCAAATAAGGTTTGTTCAGTTGAATGTGATATCTCCAAGGATAAAACTCAGATGCACTTTCTTAAGTATTTCTTGTGTGTTGTTTTCCCATCTAAATTGGAGTTTTATTTCTACTATCCACACAAAAAAAGTTTTGTATTAAGGTCACACACAAAGAGAGTGAGATTCTAATTTTGATTAGAGAACAATAGCAGAAGTATCTAAGCAAGTGTATATATGTTTTGTCCTATATATATACTACCTCGTTTAGGATTTTTGGAATGTTTCATTGGTGTTGTTTTGTGTGGTTGTGAGAGCTAATGATCGAAACGCTTTACGAGGTTGGATTAGAATGCTGAGAGTGAAACTGTGAAAGATTCTCCGGGGAGGGCCTGTGATGGTCCAAAAGAACATGAAAAGAAGCCAAAAGTTGAGCAGAACAATAGTGCAGATTTGCGTGGCAAGCAATCAGCGAAGCAAGCTAAGGACAACAGTTCTCAAAGTGGAGAAGCTCCTAAAGAAAATTTCATTCACGTGAGAGCTAGAAGAGGACAAGCCACTAACAGCCACAGTCTTGCAGAAAGAGTACCATCCCTGTCTCACCACAATATTTGTCATGAAAAAGTTTGAGACCCTTTATGTATTTTTCATTGTCTAATTATACAACTTTTTTTCTTGCAGGTGAGAAGAGAAAAGATTAGTGAGCGAATGAGGCTGCTTCAAGAACTTGTTCCTGGTTGCAACAAGGTGATTTAAATATTATGATTCTGTTAAATGGTTTCTCTTGAAACTATGATCATGTCTCTGCATACTACTTTTCTCTTTGGATAAACCATGATGGTGTCTTTGGTTTCTGTTAGATAACTGGCAAAGCAGTAATGCTGGATGAGATAATAAACTATGTGCAATCACTTCAGCAACAGGTTGAGGTATGAAAGTAGTGCCATACTTGATGATTTCAATTTACCATTGAAAATTGAATTGAGCATAGTAAGAGATATTTCATGATAACTCAATATGAAAACTTCTTTGTCTGTTCAGTTATTATGGTTTTTGTGATTTGGTCAGTGAACTTATGAAAGAGATATTTTGCAGTTTTTGTCCATGAAACTTGCCACAGTGAACCCAGAACTAAACTTTGATGTAGACAGGATTCTATCCAAGGATGTGAGTGAAGGCCTTAACCTTCTTGGTCCATTTTCTATTTTTTAACAGATTGAATTAAAGATGATTTCATTTCTCTTCATTCAGATTCTTCAATCACGCATAGGACATGGAATTAGTGCATATGGTCCTGGTATCAATTCCTCTCACACATTCCCCAGTGGAAATTTCCATGGAACATTGGCTGGCATGCCTAGTACATCATCACAATTCCCTCCTTTGCCCCAGGTAAAAAGACTAAACATCTCTGAACATGTTACACTCTGATGAGTTTAATTTCTATGCATTGTTATCAAAGTAAAAAAAATAAAAATTGCTAATGTAAATAAAACTTAACTTTACATGACTGTTTTGTAAATGAAAGATAGTGTAAAAACCCTTTACAGTTTAGGTGCATATTCTATTTACACTGTTGTAATCAACACCCTTTAGTTCTGAATTTTGAAAAATACTGATACTCTTACATGCAGAATGTTTTGGACCATGAGTTCCAAAGCTTCTATGGAATTGGATACGATTCTAATACAGCACTTGACAACTTGGGACCAAATGGTAATAGTAGACAGAATCTCAGTTTAATTTTGGTTGTCTGCACAATCAATATCAAGTGCTTGATTCTTTGTAGTTTATTGTTAAATTGAACAGGGCGGTTGAAAACAGAGTTATAGTGTGTGGATTCTTATATAGCCATGTTACAACAACAACAACAACAACAACAAAGACTTTGGAATTTTCTTGTTGACTGCACAATTTAACTGAAGGTTGAAAATGGGGGAACAATAGAGAGAAAGAAAATAAAGGGTTTAGCTGTATAGGGTCCTTAATACCTAACTGTTGGCTCTTCGAAGTTTTAGCAGAAGATGACTTGTTAGATTTATGAATTGGAAAATGAGTTACACATTATAATGTGTGAAATCTAGATGATGATGATGTAGAACAAGTTGCAATGGTCTTGTTTAATGGCATGGAGAGCAGTATTTTGTGGAGCATGCGAGTAAAGTGTGTGCAACTATCATTACTTTTGTTGAATCATTATTATTATTATTATGTATAGAGTTGCCAGGTTCAGATTTTTGAAGCACATTGTTTTCAAGTTTCAACAGTGTTGCAGATTTGATAGTGTGTGTACTTGTGCAAGGATTTATGGTTGTTCTTATGTTTTTCTTTTCAAAAGAAAATGTAACTAATGAGAGAAGCTTCTTAGTGCATGCATCTATCTACAAGGGTGAAAATGTTGCAACTTGTATGATGGTGGTGAGAGATTGTTTATGTAGATCAGTGCTTCAAGTATTGGTGTTTCTTTTTTTCATTTTATGGTGTTCTTTACATAACATGATGTGTTCTTCACTGATCCAACTTGTTAGAGAGAAAATGGGATAATTACTGAAAATCTAAATGGTTTTATACTGTCATATTTATTCACAGACATGATAAGTTTGATGTTTTTTATTCTCAAATACAAAATCAAACTTCATTTGTAATGTTCAAGTTCTCTGGTATAGTTGGTTGAACATCTTACATGAATTGTTTTAAACTCTCTTAAATGTCATCAAGTCCTATGAATAAAGAAAGATAAACTTGATTTCTAATTAATTCATAGTATAAAAAAAACTGGTACGGTTGTTGTACTCATTAATCTTTGTTAAATGTTGAAATATTTTATATCTGTCAAAACTGACCAAAATTGATTAGAATCCAATGTATGAATTGGAGAAAATTACAATCACATCTTTTGAGGTATTTTTAAACAATATTTACACTTGTTATCTCTTGCATTTTAAATATAATGATATTTACTGTATTTAAATTTTAAAATTTATACTTGTAATAAGTTAATATTTTTCATTATTCATTTATTTATTTTTATACTAAAAATGTTCTCATAAAACAAACTTTGTTATTGTAGTAAACATATATGTAACTTATTTTTAAAAGAAATTCTAAAATACTTGCCTCTTACATAACAACACAAAATTAAAATGTGAAATAAATAAGATTTATACAATTAATCAATTAAAAATACGTACTCTAAAAAAAATAAAGGTTATAAAATATGTAACATCTGCATTTAAGAAAATTACTCTTAATTGAATATCAATACATTGCAAGTGAAACTGCGTATTAATTCATTTTTCAACAGCATAAGATATAATTTTAAAATATTTAATACGAAATTTACAATGTTTGATCATACAGCAATTTATAATTCGGTGACATCATTTACATCACAAATATTGGAAGAAGAACAGCGACCAAATATGTAAGTAAATATAAGGTTTATAAATGTGAAACGTGTACCGAAATGGTTAAATGTTGGTCATCTAAGTTTTTAATGTTACGAGGTTGCTTTTTCTGCTGCGGACCTGTGATTCACTTCTGCACGTTTCAAAGATAATAATGGCTTCTTAATTATCACAGTTTATTGGGGGTTGAAATAGAGTCTGGTTTTGTTGACGAAACAAACACAAAGAAAGCTTGCAAGAAACTATTATATTGCCAAAAATCAGTGTTGATACTTGGTTTTGTGGTATCTTTGTGAGGTTACAACATTGACTTTTGTTGTTTAACGCTTCAAAACAAAGGTGACCAAAATGTGTCTTCGTCTGCTTCCAATGATAGATTAGGTGAACAACAACGGTTCTGATTAAAGTTTGGTGTGAGATTGAAGGTTACTATGTGGGTAAGAAGTTGAGCTAACACCAACTCACGTTGCATGCTCCATAGTTTCTTCTATAAAAGACTCTTTATGCAATGCAATGGAAATCAGCAGTGTGCATTCACAGAGCATTTCTAAACTGTTGTCAAAATCTTCTTCTGCTATTCATTCTTCTGAAGTTCTTGTATTCAATCATGGGTACGTGTAGTTTGTCTAACGTGATTTTCTCGTTTGTGTTTCTGATGTTGTTCTCAGCAAGCAGCCACACGATGGTTGCTGGAGCACGTGTTCTTTTGGAACCAACATTGTCAAAACCAGAAGTGTCACAACTTCCTAAACCCCAGTTTTCAGCATCAAATATCCCTGCATTCCCAAAGCTTGAGCTCCCTAAGGTTCCTGAGTTGCCCAATATAGCTGAAATACCACCTTTGAAGATTCCTGAATTGCCTAAACTCGAATTTCCAAAGGTTACTGAATTATCTAAGCCAGAGTTATCTAAAGTTCCTGAATTGTCTAAACCAGAGTGGCCTAAAGTTCCTGAATTGTCTAAACCAGAGTTGCCTAAAGTTCCTGAATTGCCTAAGCCAGAGTTGCCTAAAGTACCTGAGATGCCTAAGATCCCTGAATTGCCTAAACCCGAGTTATCTAAGGTTTCAGAATTTTCAAAGTTAGAGTCGCCTAAAGTCCTTGAAGTGCCTAAGTCTGAGTTGCCCAAAGTTCCTGAATTACCTAAGTTCGAGTTGCCTAAGCCAGAATTGCCTAAAATCCCTGAATTTCCTAAACCCGAGTTGCCTAAAGTTCCTGAATTGCCTAAACCAGAGCTACCTAAAGTTCCTGAATTGTCTAAATCAGAGTTGCCT
>Ga0099822_1002392_pt1 | contig 23317 bp, 16 predicted proteins | sample CowpeawhiteBW_FD_76839 | JGI IMG/M metagenome (GOLD analysis project Ga0099822, IMG submission 76839) | Root nodule microbial communities of legume samples collected from California USA - Cow pea white BW | ecosystem: Host-associated > Plants > Roots > Nodule | place: USA: California | collected... | reverse complement strand
ATTTAAAAAATAAAAAAAAAAAAGTGTATTTAAACCTATAAAAAAAAAAAAAAAAAAAAAACTTGAAAAAGGAAAAAAAAAAAAAAAATAGAACACACTAAAAGTAATAAGATCAGGGAAGGGTTTAAGAAAGGTTTGATGTTCTTGCCATTCTTGTAACATTGTCTGCACTATTCAGACATTGGCTTCAATGGGGTTTGCAACTTTCTTTCCCACCCCTCTCCCTCACAGGGGAACCCCACCAACAAAATCTCAATCACTTAACCCCTTTTTTCCTTCCTCTTTTATTCCAGTAACAATCAAACCCTCAAGATCTCAATTTCATATTCTCTTTGATTCATTCAACCACAATTTCGTCCAAGAACTCGAAAATTGTCACGAACCAGTTAATGGGGTTTATCAAACCGAGTCCCCTGACCCACCCCAGAGGGTATTCATCCAAGACTCACCTTGGATTTTGAACGACTTGTTGATGAAGGATATTGAGGAGGAGAAGCACAATTTGCTGAGGAGGAGGCAGATTCAAATGGAGACCGAAGCGTTGGAGAATATGGTGGAGGAGTACAGAGAGATAGAGAGACAAATGCGTGAGAAGAATCTGATTCCCAATTTGCCTCACGTAAAGGCTCTATTTTTGGGGTGGTTTGACCCTCTCAAAGAGGCCATAGAGGCAGAGCAGAAGTCAAAAAGGACGAAGAAGCACAAAGCGGCATTTGCACCCCACATTGATTCATTGCCTGCGGCAAAATTGGCTGTAATTGTCATGCACAAGCTGATGGCTTTGGTGAGTATGGAGTATCATCATGCTGGTTGTGTTCTCCTTGTGGATGCTGCTGTTCAGATTGGTATGGCTGTGGAACAGGAGGTACATCATATGACAACTTCCTCTTTATTGGTTTATCAATTGAAGGGAGGTGTTATTTCTGGCCAAGAAAGCGGTAAAGAGTGTGTTGGATTGAGATTTGAATTTTTAAAAGACTATTTTGGCATTTTTTTTTTTAGGATTTTATGTAAAAATGCAACTGTTTTGTAAGAATTGTTTTGAATGACTGTTATAATCAATACTTGGTAGTTAATATTTTAATGGACTTTATCATAACAATTGGCAAGATTTTAAAATGAATTTTATGGCTATTAATATCAAACAGACAATCTATATGTTATAAGAAAAAAAATATTAATAAGGGTTGTTATATAAAAAAGAATACAAAATAGTGGGTGATTATAAAATATATGTGTGATTTTTAATGTTTTCTACTGTTGAAGTGTGTGAGTTACTTTTAGCATTAATAGTTTGTTTCTGTTTATTTTTAATTTTAAAATATAACTAAAGGTACGATAGAAATATGAAATGTGTAATGTGTTGTGATGTTGTGATGATTTATTATGCGTTTGTGATGTTGAAGTGTGAGGAGTTACTTTTAACATTTAGATAGTTGATTTCCATTCTTCTTCTTTTCTCCTTTTTTATTTTTTATTTTTTATTTTTAAAGTATATTTAACGTTAGAATAAAAGTATAAAATGTGTACAGTTAAAGGAAGAATCTTGTTATAGATTATAGATTATAGATAGTGTTGTTAGTAGGATATTAAGTGTACTACTATAAGCTGTTAGAAGTTGTTTTTCAAGTAATAGTATTTGAGAAGACTTCTTATATCTTTAAATAAACATTCAAAATTAAAATCATTTCAACCCCATTTTTGCAGAACATGTTTTGGCTTTGAACATTGTATCTAAGTCAAAAAAGCTCACCACCACCCCGAACAGGACCTTTGTTTCTGCTGGTTTTGTGGTCCGCGTGTAAGTTTTAGGGGACCCTAACGAGTTTTGCTTTAACATTAAAATTTAATTTATTTGGGTTTATTTTAGTGTGTTGATTTTTTTTTATCACCTAGTGAGATAATAAGGCTTTGTTGTTGTTATATTATTGCTATTGCTTGTATCGTTTTTAAATTGAAAATGGGGAAATGGGTGAGTTTTACTTCATCATGGGTGCCAAACTTTATGACTACTTGCCTCCGGTTAGGACATAGAATAGTGAAATGATATGTGGCGAGGGACTTCCAAATGGCCAATTGGCACGTTTACAACCTGTTGCAATATCTTAGTAGTTAATCAGTGGTTTTTCTGTTGCATTTTGTATGGTACCGTGCACTGAAGTTTCCAGTAAAGTTGTCTGGACCCTTAGTCTCTGATTGCGTGTTTTGTGACTTTTTTGTTACTGTTTTCACTTGAAGTTTCTGGCATTGGGAATAAAAGTGAAATGAGTTGTTCTGATGATCCAACACTTTACCCTTTGTTTGGGTTGCCGCTCTAAGTACTTTTGCTAAAGGAAAGCATGTGTGTGTATCTCTTTGCTTTTTAGAAGCTTCCCACCAGAAATCCCAACATGCTATTAGTAATATGTGATAGTGATTGAGGTTCAATCCTTTAATTACTACTTTTGGATTGTACCTAGTCCAGGGAGCTCTTTGTCAAGGAATTCTCACATCCAATTTTACTGTTGGGGGAGGGAAGGTACTAGTGGGAGTTTTGTGTCATTGAAGTTTCCTTCTGTGCTCATGCCACTTTTATTGGTTGTTGTTGCTGTAATATAGCATTAATAGCAATGTGAGATAATTGCACTCTTTCTACTTGTTCACTTCGGTTATAAATTACATATTTGTTTTGGTTATCTTATTGGTTGAACTTTAGGTTAGGATTCATAACTTCCTGGAAAAGACTAGAACTCGCAAGAGTAAGAAAACAGAGGCTGACCGTGAAGACTGTACGGATAATGATACACAAAAATTAAGGAAACATGTAAATGGTTTGATTAAAAGAAGAAGACTTAAACAGGTTCAGATGCTATTGAAAGAGGAAGAATGTGGCCCTTGGGGGCGTGATACCCAAGCTAAGGTTCGTTTTAATGTTTGAGTGTAATTATCTTTGACTTTATTGTTTTAATTGGAACTAATGTGAACTCTATGAATCTCTGCAGCTGGGATGTCGATTAATAGATTTATTAATTCAAACAGCATTTGTACACTCTCCAATTAATCAGTCTGCTGACACTCCACCTGATATTCGACCAGCATTCAGGCATAGATTTAAAGTTATATCAAGGAATCCAGAGTGAGGCTTCACCCTTTTCTAGAGAAATTAAATCAATACAATGATTGGTTTAACAGTTTAATCCTTAGTAACTAAATACTCTATCAGATCAGAGAAAGTAGCGATTGGCTGCTTTTTTGAATATTGTGCTGCTTTTAATCAATAATTATTAGTTTAGGATTCTCACTGACAAGCAGAAACTATAAGGTATTGTGATAGAGTAGGATTGTTTCTTTACTTAAGGAAAATGAGAGGATAAAAATCTCATATTTTGAAGAGGGACTCATATTTCACGTGTATGTCAATGATAGATCTTTTAAAGTGTGAACAACAAAATATCTCTAAAGATAGTTTAATGATTTGATGAAAATAGCTTTATCCGTGTGTTTTTATTGTTATATTTTGAATATCTGTTTGATATTTGTAGGCAAAAGATTTTGAAGAATTATGGTGTTATAGAATGTGATCCCTTAATCCTTGCTGGGATGGATAAATCTGTAAGTTGAGAGATCTATCCCCCACCCTCCTGATCTGTTTTAACAATAACTTGAAGATGAATTTGTCCTACTGAGCTGTAAAGGTTTTCATTTTACTGAGCATGAAAGCAAAGCAAATTAATAATTGTGTATAACAATATTTCACTATCCTGCTGTACATTAGTTTTTGAACTTGTTATTAGCCTAGAGAACTTTGTATTCAGATGGAGGTACAGAAGGGCCTTAACACCTGGATTCTTATTGCATTGTGTAAACTTCATGGTGAAGATTTTTGTGCTTTAAAGGACTTTATCTTTTCCTGTTACTCCTAGATAAAAGCATGAAGTTTGTTTTTTTTTTTTTTCGTGAAATCATTGAACATTTACATTACTTCTAACATGTTCTTCTGTGTGTTATTTGTAAATCTATTTTCTTTTAAGCATGTTAGTAAGGGGTTATTCTTTCAAAAAGAAGAGGACAGCTCATGAGCATACTGTATTTTAATCTGTTTTTTTTTTTATTTATTTATTTATTAATCTATGCATTTGTTTTGTGCAGGTTAAGCATATGTTAATGCCTTACATGCCAATGCTAGTACCTCCAAAAAAGTGGAAAGGGTATGGCACATGGAATGGCTCATACTAGTATTTCGTGTTGAAATATCTGATTGGTTAGATTTAATGAGACTTGGCTTGAGTTATTGTGCCATGTTTAAACCCTTCTCAAAGCTGGAGAGAGGTGGACGTTGAGCCTAAGAACACAACATAATATGTTTCCAATGATGAGTACATGGAGTTCTTGCACTTCAGGGCATCATCCTTAGCCACAGTTTCTCATACTTGTAATTCTGTGCTGTCTCTCTCAATCCTCGTTTCTTGACCATTTGATTATGGATTCTTGTGCTTCTAATCTTGTACTTGGTAATCCTTTTCTTAACTCTAAATCATCCCAACTTAAAACTCCTCATCATATTACTTTGTAGGTTGTCAAAAGCTAAAGCTAGTGACATTGGTCATTCACTCTTCTATCTTTATCTCCTGATTATGTTCTTGTCTCTAGTTACATTTTTAATTTGATTTCTGCTAGTCCTCCAACTCGTAGTCAAAATTATTATATAGCCTTCACTTCTGATTCTATTTTTATATGGAATAGGCATATAAGTCGACAATTGGTACATAATATGAATCACGTGGGATTTATTACCTCCAGTCTTCATCATCAGTTGGATGCACCAGTACAAGGTCTCCTAATCTTCTTTGTTGTTGGTTGAGTCAGTCTAAAAAATTTAAAGAAAAGGATTCCTCATCAATCTTATTTGTAGTACTATCTTGTCAGCTAGAAAAACATGTCTGTTCTTGTTATCCTTGCAGTGTCTAGTCACAAACTATGCTCCTTTTGCTGTTATTCACTCTAATGTACGATGTCAAGGTTCTGTCACTTGTTTTAAGACAGGTTTTTTGTAACCATTATTGGTGACTTTTCCATTTGTATGTGGATTTTTATCACAATTATATGGTATAATTAAAAATTTCTTTAAAATAATTCTAAATCGGTTTGATTGTTCTCTTTATATTCTACGTAGTGATAATGCAAAAAAAAATCTTCAGCTCCTTGTATTTCTTGTATGGTCAATAGTGGATTAATACTTGTGTCCCTGTCACCTCAGTAAAATGGTATTATTAATATAAACAGTTATATTATGGAAATTGCATGTACTCTACTTATGATTACTATTTCGCCTTTGAAGTTTTGGGCAATATTGTCCTTATTTCATTTTTTAATAAGCAAAATGTTATTTCCCCTAATCAAGACAAGGTGCATCATTCTGTATTGTTTCCTGATGAATCCCTGGTTTATATTCCTCCTCATGATTTTGGCTCCACTTGCTCTGTTCTTGATCTTAGTCTAAGACTTGACAAACTATTTTGCTTGTGTTGTGAAGCATGTTTTCCTTGGCTATTCTAGAGTTTAGAAGAGGTATCAATGTCAGTGTCCTTCTGCGCATCATTTTTTCATGTTAGAAAATATCAATTCCTTTGAAGGTATTCCTTTTCTGCTTCTCAAGCACTACTTATTATTTGTCTCACTTCAATTGTCCATCTACTTTTGTCTTGGATAGGTCAACTCCATTATATTCATAAAGGCCTCCTACTTAGAGGTGTCAATTTGGCCCCTAACCCATGAGCTAGCCCTGGCCCACTCTTCATAAAGCTACCTTTTAGGGGGCCCTCAAATGAGGGGGCCAAAAAAAAGCCTCAGCCCCCAAAGCCCCTCTCTAGTGAGTTAGGGCTAGGGCTAAGGTGGGTTAGGCCCCCCAAATGACATTAAGCCAGAGTCAAAGATCAAGTTGAGCGACCCGGACGAGTCTGAAGACCCAAACAGTCCCGACGAGCCAAACATGTACAATCACCCGGACGAGATCGACTACCTGGACGGGCCTAACGGTTTGGACAAGACAAATGATCTGGACGGGCTCGACAATCCAGACAGGTACGACGACCTGAATAGGCCCAACGATCAGACGGGCTCGACGAACGGGACGGGCCCGATGACCTGAACAGGCACGACGACCCGAACTTGCCCGACAACTCGGACGGGACCGACGACCCGAATAGGCTCGACGACCTGGACGTGCTCGAAGACCAGGACGAGCCCGATAACCTAGACGAAACCGACTACCCGGACGAGCCCGACGGTTTGGACAGGCTGTTGATCTGGACGGGTCCGACGACCCAAATGGGCCCAACGATCCAAATGGCCTGACGACCAGGATGGGCCTGATGACCTGAACAGGCCAGACAACCTCGACGATCCAGATAGACTTGATGACCCGGACGGGCCTGACGATCCAGATAGGCTCGACGACCAGGACTGACATGACCACCCAGACGGGCCCGACGACCTGGACGTGATCGACGACAAGGACGAGACCGACGACCCAGATGTGCTCGACGACCCGAACATGCTCGACAACCCAGACGAGTCAGCTACACGGATGGGCCCGACGACCCGGATGGACCCGATGTCCCGAACAGACACGATGACCTGTTCGTGCTCGACGATCTAGACGGACCCGACCCAACGACCCGGATGGATCCGATGACCTGGACGGACCCGAAGACCCGGACGTGCTTGACGATCCAGACGGTCCTTACGACCCGAACATGCTCGACGACTTGGATGGGTTTGCGACACCAGTGGGCCCAATGACCCAAACAGGCCCAACGACTCGAACGGTCTCGACGACCTGGACAGGTTTGACGACTCGAACAGGCCCGACGGGCCCGACGATCCAAACGGATCATTGGACCCGTCGGGTTCGGCTGGGTCGTCGGTCCCGTCCGGATCATTGGGCCCGTCCGGGTCGTCGGGCTTGTCTGGGTCGTAAGGCCTGTACGGGTCCTCGGTCTCGTCCGAGTCGTAGGGTTAGTCTGTGTTGTCGGGTCCGTCCGGGTCATCAGGCCTATTAGGATTGTCAGACCCGTCCGGGTCGTCAGGCCCGTTCGTGTCATCGGGCCTGTTTGGATCGTCGGGCCTGTCTGGGTCATCGGGCCCTTCTGGTTCGTTTGTTCTGTCCTGATCGTCGGGGCCAACTGTATAGTCGTGCCCAATCAGATCGTCGAGCGTGATCGGGTTGTCTGGCGCATTTGGGTCGTCGGACCCGTTCGGGTCGTTGAACCCGCTTGGGTCGTCGAGCCCATCTGGGTCATTGTGCTTGTTGGGGTCGTCGGGTAGGTCCGGGTCGTTGGGCCTATTCGGATCGTCGTGCTTTCCTCGGTTGTTGGGCCTATTCCACACATAATAATTTATTTTAAAAAATAATATATTTTTCATGTTGAAGATGAAAGTCCATGGGTTGGCCCTGACCCACAGGGCTTTTGTAGGATTTTTGGTCCTGTGGGCTTCTTTGATGGGGGTTTTTTTTTTTAATGTAGGCTTTTTTGGCCCTAGCCCACATGGGTCAGGGCCAAGCCCTGTGTGCTGGGCCAAATTGACACCTCTACTCCTACTCCTTGTCTCTTGATAATTCATGAGTGTCGTTTGTGTCATGTCTTTGTTGACACATCTCCCGCAAGAGTTCAGTTGACTTGGCTTTTGTCCCAACCTTCTACTGTGGATTTTCTGGAGTTATTAACTGATCCTTGCATTGCAGTTTATAAAGGTATCCATTTCTCTTCTATTTATGATTTCCCTAGTTTATCACTATTTTTCTCCTCTGCACTATACCTGTGTCTTCATTCTTTCTTATGTCACTGTTCCTAAGTCTCTACTGCACTTTTTCATCCAGGTTGGCAATAGACTATGATTGATTAGATTACAATTTTAGGCTCCAGCCAAATGTGGACCCTTATTCATTCTCCTCCTGGAATTTGTACCGATTGATGCCACTGGGTCTATGTTGTAAAAGTTGGTCTAGACAGGGTAATTGATAGGATGAAAGCTCATTTGGTGGCTAAAATCTATACCCAAATGTTTTCCCTTGATTATAATGACACTCCATGTGGCTAAAATGACCTGTATTAATTTCTTTCTTTCTATGGAAGCCATGTGACTCTGATAATTGTACCAGTTAGATCTAAAAATGTCTTTAATGGAAACTTAGAATAGGTAATGGAACAGCCTAATGGTTTTGTTGCCCAGGGAAATCCCATGGATGTACATTGTCTTTACAAGGTTTTATAAAATTTAGTCCAGTTGTCTAGCATTTTGCCCTGATTTGGAGGGCAGTAGACTACTCCATTTTTATGTGTGCTCCTCTAACCAATATTTTTATTTGGTTGTTTATGTTCATATAGTCATTTTCAAACTGAAACAATACCGACTGTATCTTTTTCAAACAAAAGATCTAGGTTGGTTGAGGTACTTTCTTGGGATATAGGTAGCTTAGTAAAAGGCAGGAATTGCTATATCTAGTGTACAGTAAATGCATATAAATGTCTTCAAGAATGGGCTTGAATTGATGGTACTTTAAACGTGAAAAACTTTTACCCCTAGATCTTTTTGAAAAGGGAAAACTTTGTAAAACGTCCTTTATTTCTCAAATGAATTGATTTACAAGTTTGAATTGAGTAGCCAAGGAACCTTTAAAGATCTCTTCAAGAATTTAAGCGAATCTCCAGTTAATCGAATAAAAATTAAAAAAATGAAAAATATTAGACAAGAGAGACCACACAACCCTTTTTATATTGATTCACTTTCAACTCTTAAACTACATCAGTCTTGAACAATCAATCCTTGATTGTAGGATTCCACAATAAGTAATATTATGTGTACACTTACAACCTGATCCACTCCAAATCACTTAGACACCTTATCTATAGTACCCCTTGAGTGACTACCTATCTCAAGAACACAATCCACTTAGCTGGAACACAAAATTTGGCTCCTGACTCTTTACACGAATTTGTAAGTAAAAATAGGAAGGATTAAACCTACAGAAGCATGCACATCAATATAATCTCTCCAAACATTCTATCTCTCTTTTTAAGTGTAAAACAAGCTTTTTTCAGAGTATTTGAATGATTTTGAGATTTCTCTCTCTTTTTAAGTATGGGCTTGTGTATCATGTGAGGTAGAACTAATATTTATTTATGAGAACACATGTTGTGACGGATGTAATTGGTTACATTATTCTAACTGTTCATACCAGTTTTCCAGAAACTATTCTAAGATTATGTAATCAATTACAATAGAGAACACGTTAATTCTGACTTAAAAAAAATTTATGTAAAATTATCTCGCTTGTATCGATTACAACTTAGAGCTCATGTGTACTTAACTGAGTTATGTTTTACCTTATGCATCGCTTACCATTGTTCATGGTTTTACCTTTGTAACTGATTTTCTTGCTTGTAACTGGATATGATTATTTTGTAATCTATCATTCCAAGGAGCATGTTTTCCGTGACATTCAAGATTCTAATCAATTGTATAATAGAACCTTGTTTTCCAGGATTTTAGGACTTACTCTCTAATCACTATCATCTAGGTCCTATGCTAGCTTGCCATCTTCAATGTTTGTAGCTTACAAAAAGCAAAAACTATCTTCAAAACTTCTATGGCTTTTTCTTTTTTGCTTCAAACATTTGACTTCCTCTTCTTTTATATCTAACACAGATGGTCCACATTAGATATTATGTTTTCATAGGAAGTATTTAAGATTATATAATTTGATTTGTATATATGCAATTAGCCTGTTTATAGGAAATTTGTTGTACATTTATAATTAGGATAGATTTTGCTTCATTCCCCCCTTATTTTTTGGCTTCTTGTATCTATATATTCATGCATCTTTGTACGGTTTAATCCATTAGAAATATGTGTATTTTTAATCTTTTCATCAGGTCTCAATTGAGAATAACAAATTCGAATTGAACAGCGAACTTAACAACTTATAGCCATTTCTTTTTAAATGCAATTTTTCATCATCTTTACAACCTTAAATTCTTAGGTGCTTCTCTCTCCTCTCGTAAGATTGCATGTCTAGCTTCTGACAACAGTCTTTCCAGGTATGAAAATGGTGGCTATTTGTTCTTGACATCTTATATCATGCGCACTCATGGATCCAAGAAGCAGCAAGATGTAATGAAAAATGTTGGAAGGAAACAATTGCGAAAAGTTTTTGAGGTACTTTATATAAATTTTTATTACCCTTTTTCATTACCATGAAAGATCTTAGAATGTAATTATTCATTGTTACAAATTATAGGAAATTAATCATTGATTCCTGATTATCAGGTAAGAATTTATTGTTTTTCATTTTTTAAATTGATATAAATACATACCATGTTGCCTGCATTTGTCACATTTCAATAACATTTTTTTAATATTATGGTACCAGTAGTTTTGGTTTGTTGATTTGCAGAAGGCTCCTGGTTTTTGTTTTGTTTTCTTTTTTTTCTTGGGTAAACAGTACCTGCGGTCACTGTGTGCCCTTTTCCTCCATCACCTAGTGTCATTTTCCTTTGGTGACTGTTAGCGACCAGAATCACCCTCCCTTGGCAGCCACCAAGCTTTGTTCATCACTCCATTCCACTGTCTCACATGCCCACTCAAGCAGCTTCTTCCAAGCGTGTGTTTCACGTGCTTGTATACGCCCTCTGCCTCCTTCCTCACACCTAGTCACATCCATGTGTCCCTTTTGGGTTCATTCCCATGACTTCCAACAGTGCCCTTTAAAGTACCGCATCTCTCCTGCAATGACTTTTACCGCTGTTTCGCCGATTCGTAGTGCAAAACTGGCCAGGATAAACAACTACAGCTCTTGGGCTGCTGCTGTTAAGTTGTGGTTCTGGGGTCAAGGTCATGCCAACCACTTCACCAAAAAGACCAAAGATATACAAACCCATCACTAAACAAACTAGACGGTAGCTTTGCATAGTGTTCTCTGGTTCTCCATTGATGTTAAATTGCAGCCCAATACCAAGTTTTTACTATCTATTATGATGTTTGGAACAAAGCCAAAGAGAGTTTACTCCAATGATGCTCATTGCCTAACAGCTTTGTCTCCAAGCTTGTTTCTATAAAGCTGAAAACAATGATATACAAACCTATCTTGGTAAGCTCCATCGATTAATTTTTGATTTTGATGTAGTCATTCCTTTCACTAATGACACCGACAAACATGATAAACATCGTGGAAAGTTTTTTTATGGTTCGTTCTCTTGCTGAACTTCCTCTTGAGTTTGATTTTGTTTACAATCAAATATTATCCAACACCGTTATTCCATCTTATGACAATGTTAGTCAACAATTAATTCGCCTTGCAGTTTCTCACATGTTTGGGCAATCTCTTGAACTTTCAATAAATTCATTTGCCTTTTACTCCCACTTTACCTACTGGGTGGATGAAGTGGAAATCATGGTGACTATCGTGGTCAACATCGTCATTGCAACTTTTGTCAATTGTATGGCCATATTGAGGCAAATTGACATACAAAGGCCCGATAACAACTCAAGAAAACTAATATTGCTCAAGTCGTTTCGCCAGGAGCATTTGGTGAGGTCTTAATTTTTGTTGATGCCTACAATTAGTATCTCCAATGCGAGGCAGCCATGAAACATAGACAACCTCTTGCCACCGTTGCTCGATCTAGTAATCATGTAGCCTTTGTTTCTTAGTCTTCCTCCCTTGGACCTTAGATGCTTGACTCTAATGCCTTTGATCATATATTTGGTAACAAGTCCCTTTTCTATGATCTATCTTATTTGGAGTCTTTGCCTGTTTCCCAATGTACTTGGTTATTCTTAGTGAAAAATCGTTTTGATGATTTTTCTGTATTCCAAAGTTTGTCAATTGAAATTCAAAATCAATTTGGCACTTCTATTAAAATTTTTATGCATTGACAATGCTTATAAATATGTCTTGCTAGTTTCAGTCTATTTTGAGTGTACAAAGTATTCTTCATCAAACATCTTGTTCTCACATTACACAATTGAATGGTGTCATTGAAAGAAGGAATTGACACTCAGTTGAAATTGCTTGTATACTTCTTTGCCACAATGTTCATCTTTGCTTCTAGGGTGATGCGATTCTCATAACTTGTTATTTACCGCATGCTTTCCTCTACCTTTAATAATTAGGTTCCACATTCTCTCTTGTATCCAACTAGAGGTCTTTACTATATTCCTCTTCGTGTCTTTGGTTGCACATGTTTCCATGACCTTACTCCAAGTAAAGATAAACTTTCTGCCAAATATTTGAAGTGTATTTTTCTTGGTTATTGTCTAAGGGCTATCATTGTTTTTGTCCTCTTCTCCATTGTATTTTATTCTATAAATTGGCATAATACATACTATGGTCTGCATTTGACACACAACATTTAGATAACATTTTCTTTTTATAAAAGTAACATGGGAATATTCCAAATGAGCGGTTCCAATTTTTTTATGAAATACTATTGTTACTTTCTTTTAACTTTCAATTTTTGTAGTCTCCTACATTTAAAGGTGCTTTGGACTTTGCAGTTAATTATATCTTAAAATCTTATTTTGGTACCATTCTTTTTAATTTTCCTTGTACAAAGGCACAATTCTTTTTTACACTATTTCTTTTTTAGTCTCATTTTGATAGTATGCTTTTGGTGTATAAGCTTAACCTATTTTTCTTTTAATGACAAATTTTTGTAGGCCCTGGATACACTTGGCAGCACCAAATGGCGAGTAAATGGAAGATTACTTGGTGTTGTGGAGCACCTCTGGGCTGCAGGAGGTAACGTTGCAGGTTTGATTGACCGCAAAGATGTAAGCATAAACAGTATACAACTTTTAGAGATATCTTTATACGTGTTTTGTCTGTTTTTCAATTTATTTTAAAAATTAGACGACAAAGATAAACAAATGAAAGAAAGTTTAACATAAACTAGTTAAATATATATTCACCTGTATGCTTCCTCCTTTTTTCATCAAATGCTTGAAGTGTGACGAGTTTTCAGCATTACCTATTCTATGTAGTTTGTCTGACCTATATATGCCAAATTCACTTGTAGGTTCCTATACCAGAGAGGCCACCTATAGAGGAATTAAAACAAATTCAGGAATGGAAGTGGAGTGTAAGGAAGGCAGAAAAAATTAATCTAGAGAGACATTCTCTAAGATGTGACACGGAACTCAAGCTTTCTGTAAGACATCTCCTCCAATTGTCAATACTTTTCTATTTTATATTTTGAAGAATTGAAATTTCCAATTTTATATGTTTCATCAGTGACCTATGGTCTTGTCTTGATCTTGCATAGTACAGTGTTGGTTCCATTTAATCATGAGTTTCATAATCTCAACTAAATTTTCAATAATTATTTTCTATTCCATGTTTCACTAACTGGATAATAATTACAATATACATCTGAAACAGGTGGCTCAGAAAATGAAAGAGGAGGAAGGCTTTCATTATCCCCACAATATTGACTTCCGTGGTAGAGCATATCCCATGCACTCTCATTTGAATCATTTAAGTTGTGATCTATGTCGAGGATTGCTTGAGTTTTCTGAAGGGCGCCCATTAGGAAAGTCTGGACTACACTGGCTGAAAATACACTTGGCAAATTTATATGCTGGGGGTATTGAAAAGCTGTCTTATGATGAACGCCTGGCTTTTGTAGAGAATCATCTCCGTGATATATTTGACTCTGCTGATAACCCTATTAATGGAAATCGGTGGTGGTTAAGGGCCGAGGATCCTTTCCAGTGCCTTGCTGCTTGTATTAATCTGTCAGAAGCCTTAAGAAGCTCGTCACCAAATTCTGTTCTCTCACACCTGCCAATTCATCAGGTATATGTTTCATTGGAAGCCTTAGGATTGAAAAATAGATGTTTTAACTTTGTAGACTACTTTTATAAGTTATCAAACCGACTCCAAGCTCCCCCTGTGGGCTTATGATGCATAGAAATTTCTGCCAGATCATTAATAGAAATTATGCTATCTAAATAGTAATACAACCATAAGAAATGTCTGAATATATAAAAAAAAAATGAAATTTTGTACCAAAATTCCTACAATGAATTGCATGGTAGGTTCTTCATATTGGAAATCATTGTCATATGTATCCAGCTTTCGGTTTAATATTTTGATAAAAGGACAGTATCATTTGTTTTGTCAAGTATTGCACTTGCCTATAAAGTGCTTGATGTCAGTACCTTCCTAGTAAAAAAGTAATGTAATTTGCTTGTAGGTTCTAACAAAGCCTGAATGCACCTTGGGGTGATGAGTGAAATTTTGGTAAAATGGTAGGATACCTGGAAAACTTTTCAGGCAACACAATCTATCTTTATGGAATAACAATCCTTTTTAGAGGAGAAATTGGCAAGGGACGTTGTCCACAATGTGACTTGTATAATCAGTCTCGTTCCTTCGTCTGCTTCAGTTTCCTTCTCCCAAACCTCTCATTCAACCAAATTTAACCCTGATAAAGATGCATACATCATATGCTTGGAGAGAACATTGACTGCTCTATTTAAACTTCCTAGTTTGTACTATACTTCAAAGTCAAAAGCGGGAAATTTTGGAAGTTCATTCAAATTGATCCTCCCCAATAACCCTTTAGTCAATAAAAAATTTCAAGCTCCTCTGATCTAATGTTATGGTAAAATGCTGACCAAGAACATAATGTCCCTGTTTCTGCACTGCCATCACAATTGCCATCAACTCTCTTTCATAAGCAGATTGTTATTGGACCCTTGGAGATAACGGTTGCATGAAAAAGGAAACTGGTCTTCCTTATTTTAACAACACTTCCCTCACTCTGGTGTTAGTTTCAACCGTAAATGGTGTGGAGAAATCTGGCAGCCAAAATGGCAAAGTCATGGTATTTTTGAGCTGATTGAAAGCATTTTCAGCCTCATCAGACCAATGAAAGTGGTCTTTCTTGAGCAGGTCTGTAAGAGGTAATGCAATCACCCCGTGCTCTTTTACAAAGTGGCTATAGTAGCCTGCATTCCCAAAAATATCATCAGTCCTTTTAGTACCTTTGTAATTGACTAATTTAGCATTTTTTTCAATTTCTTTGGATCAGCTGATACCCCCAAAATCACACTTTGTTTTATTTACCATCAATTCATTCTTCTGTAATAATTGAAAGACCTTCCTTAGTTGTGTCACATGGACTTTCCTCATCCTTGTTATATTTTAGTATATCAAAAAAAAATTCTGTAAATTTCCTAAGTATCGTTTAAAGATATCATTCATCAAGGCTTGGAATGGAGAAGGTGCATTAGTTAGACCAAAATGCATTATCAAATACTTGTAGTGATTGCCATTCGTCCTAAAAGTTGTTTTAGGTATATCCTCCTCCTTCATTCCCACAAAGCTTGAATCTTTGTGGGAAGAAATCGCAGGAAATCTGGTTTTGGTTCTAGTTGATAACGGGGCAACTCAATTTCATACAAAATTGGTAGAAAGATTAGGGTTACCATTGGCACCTACAGTACCAGAACGTGTGAAGGTGGGAGGAGGGCAGAGAATTAAGACTAGTTGTGCGTGAGAGCTTACAAGGGCAGCTGCGTAAATTGTTTTAATGATGACTTTTATGTGTTGACTTTGGATAGGGAGTACAGTTTTGGGCATGGAGTGGTTAGAAGACATGGGTGATATAAAATCTAATTTCAGAGATTAGACATTGAGAATTTAAAAGGATGGAGTTAAGTGTAGGATTCACAAGTTAGACGCAACAGAAAGGATTGGGATTCTAGCACATGCCAGTGATGTTTTGGAAGAGTTTGAGGAATTTTTCCAAGAAAAACCAATTGTTCCACCAAAAAGGATTCATGACCATGCTATATTGTTGAAAGAAGAAGCAACAATCCCCAATCTCAGGCATTATAGATATCCTCATTTCCAATAATCTGAAATTGAGAAGCTAGTTGTTGATATATTAACTGCTATTATAAGGCCTAGTCCAAACCCTTATTCCAACCCAATTATACTAGTAAAGAAGAAGGATGACAGTTGGCATTTTTGTGTGGATTATAAATAAAGCTTGTAAACAAGGTAACAATTCCTAATAAGTTTCCTATTCCATCTAATTGATGAATTGTTGAATATGTGGGGTGCAGTAATTTTTATCAAGTTGGATCGTAAATCAGACTACGAACCCTGCCATGCTACAAAGATTCAAGCTTTTGAGTTAGCCTTCTGGTATAATCTCCTCTTTGTCTCCGTTCATCAACAAAAAGTGCAAAGACCATCATCTTGTTTAATGAATATGGCCTACGGATCCTTACTTCCACACAAATCTCTTTCTTTAGACTTTTGTGAAAATTTCACAGAAGTAGACCAGCTGGTTGACCTTTGATGAGCTCGCTAAAATCTCAGATTTTAATTTTAAGTAAAATTTTGAACGAGTTTTCCACCATTGTGGGCTGAAACTCCCTCAATTAAGATTCTTTGTGCTAGATTCCCACCACTGTAACCAAGATAGTGATCTCCCCTCCGTGGTTCCCAAGACTGCATGCATCTATTCTTCTTCATTAAGGTTCATTAAGCAAAAATACATTTTAATTCTCCCTAGTGCTTTATCTCCTTCAAAAAGGGATACTTCTGCCTTCCTAAACCGTTCCTCAGTTGCCAAATCTCCTGTTTTGTGATTCAACGAACTGCTGCTTCCCTGGTTTCAATTTTTCCTGTACATTTCTCCTCCCATTTTAAAGTTCCCATTTCGATTCACCCCAAGATTAGAACTCCCTTATCGATTACCCATCATTTCACCAAATTTCTGGATCAACCAATCTTCCATTTGTTTAAGTGGTACCTGTGTCCATTCCTCCACTTTACAAAATTCTCTCTAGATCTTCAATTATTGCATCTATTTTCTTGCAAACCATAAAAGAACACTGTTGGATCATTCTGCTTGGATACCAATTGATTGGATTCAATTGGCAGGATGGAAGATTTTGAAGAAAATAACAAGGAAAGGACCTACATTTTATCAAATGTGTATTTATCAATGTGACCTAGACATACAATAAGGTATTCTAGAAACCTCTTACAACTTCTGAATGAATTCTAACTTCCAACTACACCTCTTATCTTCTATTTATAAACTACAATAAGGTTTTAGGGGGTTGAATTAGGCTTAAAACCCACTTTTTAACAAGTTGTATGTCCCCTCTAATAGCCCTTACATACGCTCTCTTAAACACTGGTCTCCTATCACTTTTACTGGTAACTTTTTTGAAAATTGCTAACAACACTACTTCGATGAATTTTAGGATGGTTCCTGTAATGGCTTACAACACTATGCTGCTTTGGGAAGAGATTCTGTAAGTCTACTTATATCCCGTTTTTTATTCTGAAATCACTCATTACCCTTGAAATAATCCCTTCTTTTTGTGCCCATAAGTTTGTATTTCTTCGATTTTGAAACAATTTTAGTATGATTCATTATTCTATAGCTTTCTTCATCAGTTTCTTTTTGTCACTATATTTTGAAATGTTAGTGTTATTTTGGTGAATTAACATAGCTTGTTCAATGTACAGAAAATGGTATACTTTCTTGTTTTGGGTGCTTTACAATGTTTTTACCTTCTTTATGTTTGGTATTATATTCAATAGTATGACTATGATTTACAACTATGTTGTGGCAATATAATTGATAATCATTAAGACCACCTAGGCCACAGCGACCCACTATTTGGAAAGTTATTCTAGGAAAATTAGGAGCCTGGATACCCTTGGTTGACCTTGACTATTTAGTAGCGTATAATCATGATCTCAAGTAGAGGCTTCCACATGTTTGACCACACCTTTGGAAAATAACTCAGCAAGAAGCTGTAGCCGTAGTTTGATTTACTCACTCTAATTCTTCTCTGAACCTTTCTTAAATTTGACCATTTGAAAGCATGTCCTATGTACCCAAGACCATGTAGGGTACAGTCTACCAATGCCTCTCTGGACACCAATGTCTATTTAATCTATTATAATTGGTGTTTTATCAATAATATTTTATAATCGATAGTTTCTTTCCCATTCTCCCAATTGTTAATCGTGAATTTCGATGAGTCAGAGCATCCTTCTGGCTTATTGTGTTATAGAGGTCTAGTCTTTCTTCTTGTTTATTGAATCTAATTAAAGATAGATATGCTTTATACAGATTCTCTATTTCCCTGACACGTGAGTCAGTTGGAACTGTAGTTTTAATACTGAATAACTAATTATATTTCGACAGCAACTAAAGTGTTAGCGAGAAATCAAGCAAAAGTTGCAATCAAAGTGCACAATTAGTGGAGCACATGAATCTCTTTATCTAAGTTATTAAGTTTTTATGTGTTCACTTTAATAAATTATTGCGTTTGATAAGAAGGGAAATTAAACTAATTAATTTTTCTATAATATTTTCTATTCTGACTTTCCGGAATAAAAATTATTTGTCAGCTGGAGGCTGCTGCTGTTAACTTGGTGGCTAGTGAGAGACCAGCTGATGTTTACTCAGAGATTGCTGTTAGGTATGTTAAACCCATTATCAGCAGCTTACACACTTCACATTCAAACCTCCGTTTCAGCCTATATTATTTGAAGCTCAAAATCATTACATTACTACCTTGCTGAAGTCTGAATGCAAAATGCATTTTTTCACAACTGCATTGAAATACCAATACCAGTCATGTAGATTTTTTGGTTAAAATCTGTTACCTCGTGACCTACTTTACTTGAGTATACTTACTATCTTATCATACAAGTAGCAGTTTGTCTACACCCAACAAAGTACTAAGTGCACTGTACAATTGATTTTACCAACTTACTGTGCATAATCAGTATTTAATTTGTACTTGAATATTTGAGCAGGGTTCATGATATTATGAGAAGAGACAGTAACAAAGACCCAGCTGTCTATCCAAATGCTTTGTTGGCAAGAGTTTTAATTGATCAGGTCAATATTGATTAAAATATATGTTCCTCCAATTAGCTATAATCTCTTCTTTTCAGTCACCCAACTTTTGGAAACTTTCAGATTGACAGAAAGCTGGTCAAGCAGACAGTGATGACCTCAGTTTATGGCGTTACTTTTGTTGGGGCACGAGAGCAAATGAAGAGAAGATTACAGGAGAAAGGCCTTATTAATGATGAACAACTTTTATTTACTGCAGCTTGCTATGCTGCTAAAGTAAGTTTCAGCCATGTTATCAGACTTCTGTTAGCTATTAGAAAGTGCAATGTAGCTGATTTATTGTGTTTTTCATATCCTTGCATCATTGGGAGATTATTCCCTACTAGAACACTTACAGTCTATGAAGCATGGACGTGATAAAGACAGTCACAGCGACATTTATAGTCTCTTAAATGTAGAACACGGCGACATGGACACATATATATACATATGTTATGAATGATTTAAATTTTTATTTTCAAATTCATTTAGAAAAAGTTGGTCGAATATAACGACCTAAGCACACTGTTGTCTAATTCAAGAATGAATTTAATCAATCATCTATAATCTAAAAAATGATCTAGTTCATTTAAGACATTTCATCTTCTTGATCATCATTATTGAAAAAGACATCCTCTAACTGACGTTCATCTAAAAATAAATTAACAACTTCAAGAATTCCACAGTATACGGAGATATAATGAGAATAAAATATCTTCCTGCTAATAGATATACAATGTTGACATTTTTTGTTTGTATAGGATTTGCTCCTTGTTTCTATATTGTAGCACAAACTTAAGCAATAATTTTCTGACTTCTGAAAATATCCTTGCTGCGTTGGACCATGTAAAAGCTGTGTCGAAGCTGCAAATTTTTTGTTTTTAAATTTGACATTTCAGCAGAGTAACAGACACAAAGACATGCTATTGAAGAGCCATGTTCGTGTTTCATGGCTTATAGTACACAAAATATTAATTTTTAAACCTGATCAATTTGAAACCTAGATATAGTTTTATCATCAAAATGATTATTTCAGAGAATTTTTTATTTAGTACTATCTGTGTGTTTATTTCTTGATGAGTTTGGTTTTACTAAATCTAACTGTAATATGAGAGGAAATACATGTGAACCAACATGCAAAAACATGCTTATACAAGAAGTCTGCTCTATTCTCTTGTTAGAGATATTAGTTGTTAGAGATATCTCTCTTTGTATTTTTTGGTTAAGTGAATCTTTTAATTTTTCTGTTTTGTTCTTTTTGCTTAGTTGTTACAGATTTGTGTAGTTATATTTTGACTCATTTTATAGGTGACATTAACTGCCCTTGGAGAAATTTTTGGAGCGGCACGTGTCATTATGGGTTGGCTTGGTGATTGCGCAAAGGTTTGGTCTCATAGCCATGTTAAACTTCAAATGATACTAAAATCCTATTGGTTTTGGCACTGTTGTGTGTGTGCCTGCATGTTTTCAAGCTTTCTTTCTATTCCTGAATGGTGGGACCTTAAAATTTTTATAGGTGATTACTTCTGAAAATCATCCTGTTAGTTGGACCACTCCTCTTGGTCTTCCAGTTATACAACCATACTGTAAAACTGAGCGTCATCTGGTAAGCTTTTATATAAAAATGATTCCTGCCGTGCCCCCCTTCCCCTCCTTATTTTGTGTTATAGGCATTAATTTACTCAACAGTGACAAGTTAAAAGCATCATACTAAATATACAATGGAAGATATCCACCTAACTGGTTAAAAGAATGAATTTTGTTAAAAGCCCACTTAAAGTGGTAACTTATGTGACATTATGCAATGGGTTGATGTATTAACAGATTGTCATGGAACTGTAGATCTTTCTTTAACATGTTGCTACCATATGGCTGTAATTGTAGGTGTTTAACTATTTCTTGACCAGTTGTTATGCTAAGATTCATAACCGTTACTCTCTACGAACTACATATTATGTATTACTTGCTTTTTGGTGACTCATCACTTCAGTAACTTTTGAGATTTTTGGTCATTTATTTAACCCAATAGTCTATCAATTGTGAGATGCCTCAACAAAGTCCGGCTATTAGGCAATGCAATGGAGATAGACCATGACCAGTCAGTTACCTGCGGAATATGTAATAAGTTAATCATGGTGGCTGTAAGACTCCACTGCATTTCAAACTATTTTGGTATGACCTTTTGATATTTCCTCATAATGTCTCGGCCATTATAATGCTGTGTGTTTGTCTGCTTCTAAGAGCACAACACAAGTATTAAGAAGCACTTCTTTTAGGCTGTAGAGAGAAATGGTAAATATTCACGTGATATCATCCCCTTATATACAGCTGAGGAATATAAATACATAACGTAAGGCCCAAGCCCGTTTACAGAATATACCTAGCATAAGCTATATAGATTTGCCGGCACTGTGTAATATGCTGTAAAAACCCAAGACAGAACCAGTAATTATACATTTGAATCAAAAAGAATAGTTTAAGGATTTTTTTAACTACCTTAAGGCATGACAGTTATGAATCTCGTCATTGACTGCAGATCAAAACATCTCTTCAATTTTTGGCTTTGAGACGAGAGGGTAACACAGTAAGTGTACACAGTCCTCTTTTTTGCAGCTTTCCTTTCTGTCTGATATTTTCAATTAAAACTATTCACATTCCAGGTAGATGCCAAGAAACAGAGATCTGCATTTCCCCCGAACTTCATACATTCACTAGACAGTTCACACATGATGATGACTGCTCTTGCCTGTAGGGATGCTGGTTTATGTTTTGCAGGTTTTAAGTTCTCCTTTCACTAACAAAATCCTAAAGCATATTAAAAATTTCCATCTAAAGTTGCAAAAATATACAATATTTGTTTAATACTTATCTTTTCTTGTTCCAAGGCAGTGTAAACCTAGGAAGTGATGGAAGTGTATGGCTTCTAGTATTTCTGCTACTCCTATTGCCATGACAACTGGAAAAACTACTTATCTTGGTTTTCCTTTTTTGGAGTTATGGTTCCTTAGTCAAGGATATCATGACCATCTGAAAACAGAAAATCAAATTCTTCACCTATTTTTCCAAATTATCCTTTATTTCATGTCTTCAGGTTTAGGCAAACTTAGCAAAGGATATTAAATGTGTTTTTTGGAATATTCTTGCCTTCAGAGAGGATACAAATGTTATTTTCCAACTATCCAAAGATACTATATGCAAACTTATGTCACCTTTATTATGACATGCCTTTTTTCTCATTCTCCATAGAAGTTCTTGCTTACATTCAACTTGATCTCCCTATTCCAAGCTGTGGTCCATCGATGACTCTAGTTTCTAACTCCAACCCAAATGTTAACCAATCTGGCTCCTCCACCTCCTTACATACCAACACAAGACAAAAATAACTTCTCCCACTCTTCCTAAGGTCTCTGATTATTCAAATCATACTCCAATAGTTTCCCATATCATGGATCCTTCTTGATCAACTCTTTCACATAACACCACCTCAAAGTAACCTGTTGCTCTTAGAATAGGTATTTGGTCTACTTGTAATTCTTATTCAATTGATATTTTTTGAGTTATCATTATTTGCCTCCATCTATTCTTCTTTTGTTTCTTCTTCATAAGTCAATATTTTTCTAAAACTATTCATCAGACACTTGACCATCCTGGAAAGTGACAAGCCATGATTGATGGGAGCTTGTTCCTCTTCTCTTTGGATAGATGGGCTTATGTTGTTAAAGTTTGGCTCAGTGGTGAAGTTGATTGCCTTAAAGTTTGGTTGACGGCCAAAGCATATATGCAAATTTATGGATTTGACTAGTGTGATACTTCTTCTCTTGTGGCATAGATTAGCACAATTAGATTTTTCCTTGCTATGGTTACTAATCACCATTGGCCACTTTAACTTAGCATTAAAAGTTCATTTTTCATGATGATTTTGAGGAGGAAATTAACATGGATCACCCTCTTGGATTTTGTTCTAGTGTGTAACTTACACCGCTCTCTTTATAACCTGAAACAATCTCCCCAAGCTTGGTTTGGTAAATTAGGTCATTTTATGCAAGCTTTTGGATTGAAACAAAGTGAGATAGATCATCCAGTTTTTTATTGGAATACTTCTCTTAGAATGTGTGTTTATCTAATGGTTTATGTTGATGATATAATTAGTTTAGGAAATGAGGCCACAAAGATCTCTCAACTAAAGAAGTACATATTCGACCACTTCCGGACCAAAGATCTTGGTTATTTAAAATACTTTTTGGGTATTGAATTGGTTCAATCAGTGGAAAGGTATTGTTATTTGACAATATATATATATATATATATATATATATATATATATATATATATATATATTTTTTTTTTTTTTTTGATTAGTTATTTTTATATAATTGTATATATATTTATAT
>Ga0099822_1002380_pt1 | contig 23355 bp, 24 predicted proteins | sample CowpeawhiteBW_FD_76839 | JGI IMG/M metagenome (GOLD analysis project Ga0099822, IMG submission 76839) | Root nodule microbial communities of legume samples collected from California USA - Cow pea white BW | ecosystem: Host-associated > Plants > Roots > Nodule | place: USA: California | collected... | reverse complement strand
GTGTTCGTGAGCATCTTCGTGCTGCTGGTGCTGGTCGACTATATCGAGATGGTGCGCAAAACGTCGGGGCTGGTCGACGTCTCGGCGATCACGGTTGCGGAAACCTCGCTGTTCCGGGTGCCGCAGCTCCTCGAGAAGCTGATGCCGTTCTGCGTGCTGATCGGCGCAATGACCTGCTACCTCGCTTTGTCGCGCCGGCTGGAGCTGGTCGTGGCGCGGGCGGCCGGCGTCTCGGCCTGGCAATTCATCTCGCCTGCCCTCGCCAGCGCGATCCTGCTCGGCATCATCGCGACCACCGCCTACAACCCGATCTCGGCGAATCTGCGCGAGCTGTCGAAACGGATGGAGGCCGAGCTGTTCGGCTCGGCACCGGGCGGCGGTATTCAGGACGCGTCCGGCTTCTGGCTGAACCAGATCAACAACGAAGGTCAGGCGATCATCAATGCGGCCCGCAGCGAGCAGCAGGGCGTGCGGCTGACCGGCCTGACCGTGTTCCGATTCGACACCGAGCTGCAGTTCAAGGAGCGAATCGAGGCGCGCGAAGCGACTCTCGAAGAGGGACGCTGGGTGTTCAAAGGGGTACGCAGATACACCCTCGACAAGGCCCCGGTGGACCAGGACACCTTCTACCTGGCCACCACCCTCACCCCGGCCCAGGTTCGCAACAGTTTTTCGACCCCCGAAACTGTGTCCTTTTGGCAACTACCGAACTACATCCGTTCGTCGGAGAGCTCAGGGTTCGCGACCGCCGGCTATCGCTTGCAGTATCACAAGCTCATCGCACAGCCATTTTTGCTGGCTGCAATGGTGATGTTGGCGGCTTCCGTGAGCCTCCGCTTCTTCCGGATGGGCGGCGTGCAGAAGATGGTTTTGAGTGGCGTGGGTGCGGGCTTTCTGCTCTACGTGCTCTCGAAAGTAACTGAGGATTTGAGCAAGGCTGAGTTGATGCATCCCATCGCTGCGGCGTGGCTGCCTGTCGTTGTCGGCGGCCTCACCGGTTTCTTGGCCTTGCTGTATCAGGAGGACGGGTAGTGGCCGTCGTCGCCGCCCGCCAGTTGAGGTCGCCTGTGTTTGGGCGGCGCAGTGCCTTGCGCCGTCCTCGCAGCCGCATGGCCGCGCTTGGCGTCTCTCTCTCCACGCTCGTCGCCGCATTTGTCGCGGTCGGCGCGCTCGGCGTTGCCGTGCCGACGCCAGCCGCCGCGCAGAGCTTCACCTACAACCCGCGCCCGCCGAAGCCGACGCGGCCGCCGGCCAAGAATGACGGGCAGATGCTCGTTCAGGCCAACGAGGTCGATTACGACTACAACAATCAGCGCGTGTCGGCGGTCGGCAACGTGCAGATGTTCTACAACGGCACCAGCGTCGAGGCCGACAAGGTCATCTACGACCAGAAGACCAAGCGCCTTCATGCCGAAGGCAATATCCGCATGACCGATGCGGAAGGTAAGATCACCTACGCCAACATCCTGGATCTGAGCGACGACTACCGCGACGGCTTCGTCGATTCGCTGCGCGTCGATACCGAAGACCAGACCCGGATGGCGGCGACCCGCGCTGATCGCACCAGCGGCAACTACACCGTGTTCGAAAACGGCGTTTATACTGCCTGCGCCCCCTGTAAGGACGATCCGAAGAAGCCGCCGCTCTGGCAGGTCAAGGGCGCGCGCATCATCCATAACCAGACGGAGAAGATGCTCTACTTCGAGAACGCCCAGCTCGAATTCTTCGGCGTTCCGATGGCGTATCTGCCCTATTTCTCGACGCCCGATCCGACGGTGAAACGCAAGAGCGGCGTCCTGATGCCCGCTTTCACCACCTATTCGGCCTACGGCGTCGGCGTCGAAATCCCCTACTATTTCTCGCTCGCGCCGGACTACGACGTGACCTTCAATCCGCGCATCACGTCGAAGCAAGGCGTCCTGCTGCAGGGCGAATTCCGTCAGCGCCTGTCGAACGGCGCCTACCAGATCCGCGTCTATGGCATCGACCAGCTCGATCCCGGCGCCTTTGCCGGCCAGCCCGGCGATCGCCAGTTCCGTGGCGGCATCGAGACCAAGGGTCAGTTCGCGCTGAACGACAAGTGGACCTTTGGCTGGGACGGCGTGCTGCTGTCCGACTACTTCTTCATGTCCGACTATCGGCTGGCCCAGTACAAGGATCCGTTCGGCTCGTTCATGTCGCTGCCGACGGAAGCGATCTCGCAGCTTTACCTGACCGGCGTCGGCAACCGCAGCTTCTTCGACGCGCGGGCGATCTACTACCTCAGCTTCTCCGGCAACCAGGACAAGGTGCCGGTCGTCGCGCCGGTCATCGACTACAACAACGTAATCAACAGCCCGATCCTGGGTGGTGAGTTCAGCTACAAGATGAACTTCACCAACCTGACCCGCGAGACCGCCGTGTTCGATCCGATCACGACGCTCGCCAACACCGCCGGCCTGTGCACGACCGCATCGGCCGATCCGATGGCGCGGCTGCCCACGCAGTGCCTGCTGCGCGGCATGCCCGGCACCTACACCCGCTTCACCGCCGAGGCGCAGTGGCGCAAGTCCTACACCGACCCGTTCGGTCAGATCTGGACACCGTTCGTCAGCGTCCGTGGCGATGCGATCAACGCCGACATCTCGAACCAGCCGGGCGTCTCCAACTTCCTGCCGGTCGGCGACACCCAAACGGTCCGCCTGATGCCGGCCGTCGGCTTCGAGTACCGCTATCCCTTCATCAACGTGCAGCCGTGGGGCACCACCACGATCGAGCCGATCGCGCAGGTCATCATCCGGCCCAACGAGCCCGATGCCGGCAGACTTCCGAACGAGGACGCCCAGAGCCTGGTGTTCGACACCAGCAACCTGTTCGCGGTCGACAAGTTCTCCGGCTACGACCGCGTCGAGGGCGGCAGCCGCGCCAATGTCGGCGTGCAGGCCACCACGCAGTTCGATCGCGGCGGCAGCGTGAAGGCGATGTTCGGCCAGTCCTACCAACTGTTCGGGCTGAACTCGTTCGCGGTCGCGGACGTCACCAACACCGGCGTCGACTCCGGCCTGCAGAACGCCCGATCGGACTATGTCGCGAGCGTCGCCTACTCGCCGAACCGGACCTACACGTTCAGCGTCCGCTCGCGGATGGACGAGGCCACCTGGAACGTGAACCGGTTCGAGGCCCAGGGTGCCGCCAATTTCGATCGCTGGTCGGTCAGCCTGATGTACGGCAACTATGCAGCGCAGCCGGAACTCGGATATCTGACCCGCCGCGAAGGCCTCCTCGCCAGCGGCTCGGTGAAGGTGGCGTCGAACTGGGTTGTCCAGGGTGCGGCGCGCTGGGACCTTGAAGCGAACAAAATCAACCAGTATGTGGTCGGCGCAGGCTATGTGGACGACTGCTTCGTGCTGGCCGCCAACTATGTCACGTCCTACACATATCAAGCGGGCAGTACGCCGCCCGTCCTCAGCCACGCCTTCATGTTCAAGATCGGCCTGCGGACCATCGCTCAATCCTCGACCACGAGCAGCTCGGCCGGCATGCAGTAACGTGGATGCGAGCCTGGACTGGCCGCGGCCCGCGGCTCCAGCTTGAATGGGTTTAAACGGCTGACATGATAATGACGACAGCTAGCCTGCCAACTCGCCGCTATTCGCTCCTGCTGAGTTCCCTGCTGGCCCTCGTTCTCCTCCTCGGAGGCGGCGCTCGCTTGCACGCCCAGACCATCGCCGTCATGGTCAATGGTGATCCCATCACCAATTTCGACATCGAGCAGCGCGCCAAGCTGAACGCCTTGACCGGCACCAAGAATCCCGATCGCAAAGCCATCCTCAACGATCTCATCGACGAGAAGGTGAAGATCAAGGAAGCCAAGAAATGCGGCGTCGACCCTTCCGCCAGCGATATCGACCAAGCCTTTAGCGGAATGGCGCAGCGGATGCGGCTGTCGGGCGACCAGCTCACCAAGGTGCTGGAAAGCAAGGGCATCCGACCGGACACGCTAAAGCAGCGCATCAGGGCCGACATGGTTTGGACCAGTCTGGTCCGTGGCCGTTTCAAGGAAAGTCTGCAGGTCGGCGAGAAGGACGTGAATACTGCCGTCAAAGCGGCCGGCGAGGCGGCCGACGCCGACGCCTTCGAATACAGGATGCAGCCGGTCGTCCTGATCGTGCCGCGTGGCGCGCCGCAATCCGAGTTCGAGGGACGGCGCAAGGAAGCGGAGAGCCTGCGCGAACGCGTGACCAGTTGCGAGGAAGCCTACTCGTACTTCAAGTCGATGCGCAATGCTGCGATCCGCGAAATCGTCGTGAAGACCTCGGCAGACCTGCCTCCCTCGCTGCGCGAGGTCCTGGACAAGACGCCGGTCGGCCGTCTGACGGCCCCCGAGGTCACCAAGCAGGGCATCGAGATGGTCGTGCTCTGCGGGCGTCGGGCAACCACCGTCGATACGCCGAAGAAGCGCGAGATCCGCGAGAAGATGTACGCCCAGAAGTACGAGGCGAAGTCGAAGTCCTACCTGCAGGAAGTCCGCAAATCCGCGATGATCGAATATCCAGGCGGGCGATGATCGACTATCGTTGACGCATGGCCAAACCTCTCGCGCTGACATCCGGCGAGCCCGCGGGCATCGGCCCCGACATCACTCTCGCCGCGTGGCTGCGGCGGCGCGAGCTTGATCTCCCGCCCTTCTACCTACTCGGCGATCGCGCTTCCCTTGCCGAACGTGCCAAGGCGCTCGGACTCACCGTCGAGCTTGCCGATGTCAGCGCAGACGAAGCATCCGCTGCGTTTTCGCGCGCCCTGCCCGTCGTTGCCACCGGCAAGGCTGCGACGGCACGACCGGGAAAACCCGACGGAACGAGCGCGGAGGCCGCGATGGCCTCGATCCGCCAGGCGGTCGCCGATGTCGTCGCCGGCAAGGCCGGCGCGGTCGTCACCAACCCGATCGCCAAGAACGTGCTGTATCGCTCCGGCTTCCGCCATCCCGGGCACACCGAATTCCTCGCCGAGCTTGCCGCCAAGGGAGGGCGCGCGCCGCAGCCGGTGATGATGCTGTGGTCGCCGACGCTCGCCGTCGTCCCGGTGACAATCCACCTGTCGGTCCGCGAAGCGCTGGCGCAGCTCACAACCGATCTGATCGTGTCGACCGCGCGGATCGTCATCTCCGACATGAAGGCGCGGTTCGGCCTCCCAGCGCCGCGCCTTGCCATCTCTGGCCTCAACCCGCATGCCGGAGAAGACGGCACGCTCGGCCGGGAGGACATCGAGATCGTCGCGCCGGCCGTCGAGATCCTGCAACGCGGCGGGATCGCTGCCCGAGGTCCGCTGCCGGCCGACACCATGTTTCACGAGCCCGCGCGCAAGACCTATGATTGCGCGATCTGCATGTATCACGACCAGGCACTGATCCCGATCAAGACCATTGCGTTCGAGGACGCCGTCAACGTCACGCTGGGACTACCGTTCATCCGGACCTCGCCCGATCACGGCACCGCATTCGACATCGCCGGCACCGGCAAGGCCAATCCCGCGAGCCTGATCGCCGCCCTCCGGCTCGCCGCGCGCATGGCCGCTGCGGCGCCGCCGCGATGAGCGCGATCGACGACCTGCCGCCGCTGCGCGACATCATTCGCGAACATTCCCTGTCGGCACGCAAGTCGCTCGGTCAGAATTTCCTGCTCGACCTCAATCTCACCGCGCGGATCGCGCGCGCCGCGGGTCCGCTCGAGGATTCCACCGTGATCGAGGTCGGGCCCGGTCCCGGCGGATTGACGCGCGCGCTGCTTGCGCTCGGCGCCAAGCGTGTGATCGCCATCGAGCGCGACGAGCGGGCGCTTGCCGCGCTCGACTACATCGTCAAGCGCTATCCCGGCCGCGTCGAGATCGTGCATGGCGACGCGCAGCGCTTCGATCCGCGTCCGTTGCTCGATGGCGGCAAGGCCAAGATCGTCGCCAACCTGCCCTACAACATCGCGACCCAGCTTCTGGTCGATTGGCTCTCGATCGAGCCGTGGCCGCCCTGGTACGACATGATGGTGCTGATGTTCCAGCGTGAGGTCGCCGAGCGCATCGTCGCGCATCAGGACGAAGAGGCTTATGGGCGGCTCGCGGTGCTCGCCAACTGGCGGGCCGAGACCAAGATCCTGTTCGACATCTCGCCCGCCGCGTTCGTGCCCCAGCCGAAGGTCACGTCCTCGGTGGTGCGATTGATACCGCGCGCGGCGCCCGAAGTGTGTGACCGCCGCATGCTCGAGCAGGTGGCGGCAGCCGCCTTCGGCCAGCGCCGCAAGATGCTGCGCCAGAGCCTGAAATCGCTGTCGGTCGATCCGGCGCGGCTCGCCGCGGCCGCCCATGTCGATGCCACGCGCCGCGCCGAAACCATCCCGGTCACGGGCTTTGTTGCCATGGCACGTGAATTGGCCGATATACGGTCCACAAAATAGAACATCAGGAGAAAACGTAATGGCGCGTATGGTTCGCCAATCCCTCGTCAAATTCGATGCACCGCTGTGCGAAACCATCGTGGACACGCCGAAGCCGCAGGGACGCGAGGTTCTCGTTCGCATCGAGCGTTGCGGCCTGTGCCATTCCGATCTCCACATCCAGGACGGCTACGCCGATCTCGGCGGCGGCAAGAAGCTCGACACCACCCGCGGCATGACCCTGCCCTTCACGCTCGGCCACGAGATCGCCGGCGTCGTCGACGAGGTCGGCGCCGAGGTGTCGAAGGACCTGATCGGATCGAAGAAAGCCGTCTTCCCCTGGATCGGCTGCGGCCAGTGCCGCGACTGCCAGAACGGCGACGAGAACCTCTGCGTCAAGCAGCGCTTCCTCGGCGTGTCCATCGACGGCGGCTTCGCCACGCACGTCCTGGTGCCCGACGCAAAATACCTGCTCGACTATGATCCGCTTCCGGTCAATCAGGCCGCGACCCTGATGTGCTCGGGTGTCACCGCCTACGGCGCGCTGAAGCGCCTGGTCGATCGTCCGCGCCAGCGCAATCTGCTGCTGATCGGCCTCGGCGGCGTCGGCATGATGGGTCTGTCGTTCGCGCAGGCGATGTTCAAGCAGCCGATCACGGTTGCCGCTCTCAGCCCCGCCGCACGCGAGACCGCGCTGAAGAACGGCGCGGCCGCCGCCTACGACCCGGCGGAGCCGGACGTGGTCAAGCGCATGCTGAAGGAGAGCGATGGTGGCTTCGACGGCGTGGTCGACTTCGCCGGCAATGAGAAGTCGATGGCGTTTGCGGTGTCGACGGTGGCGCGCGGCGGCAAGATCGTGGTGTCCGGCGTGATGGGCGGCAACTTCAGCCTGCCGATGGTGCAATGGGTCTACAAGCGTATGACCATCGAGGGCTTCATGGTGGGAACGCTGGCCGAAGGGCAGGAATTGATGGCGCTCGCCCGCGCGGGCAAGATCAAGCCGACGCCGATGAAGGAAGAGCCGATGGCCGACGTCCAGAAATGGATCGATGAATTGCGGGCCGGCAAAGTCGTGGGACGCATCGTCTTGAAGAACTAGAGCCTGATCGCGCTTTAGCGGACGTCCCGCCGGCCTCACCCAAACAACCGGGGAGGACGCGCATGAGGAGGAAACGTTCGACGTTCGCGGCATGGGCGGCGCTCGCGCTCGCCCTTGCCGCCACACCGGCCGCTGCGCAAACGCGTTACGGGCCCGGGGCCACCGACCACGAGATCAAGATCGGGACCACGACGCCCTATAGCGGTCCGGCGTCGGCCTATTCGGCGGGCGCCGTCTCGATCACCGCCTATTTTGCGATGATCAACGATCAGGGCGGCGTGAACGGCCGCAAGATCAACTTCATCAGCCTTGACGATGCCTACAGCCCGCCCAAGACGGTCGAGCAGATCCGCCGCCTGATCGAGAGCGACGAGGTGTTGTTTCTCGTCAATCCGGTCGGCACCGCGCCCAACATGGCCGTGGTGAAGTACATCAACCAGAAGCGGGTGCCGCATCTGTTCGTCGGCTCCGGCGCGACCATTTTCAACGATCCCGAGCACTATCCGTGGACGATGAGCTGGACGCCGCATTACGCGTCGGAAGGTGAGATCTACGCCAAGTATATCCTATCGACGCTATCAGATGCGAAGATCGGGATCCTCGCGCAGAACGATGATCTCGGGCGCGACTACGTGATGGGCTTCAAGCACGGGCTCGGCGACAAGGCTGCGACGATGATCGTGTCGCAGCAAACCTACAACACCAGCGATCCGACGGTGGATTCGCAGATCGTGTCGCTGAAAGCCGCCGGCGCCAATGTGCTGTTCATCGCCTCGGTGCCGAAGTTTGCCGCGCAAGCGATCCGCAAGGCCCATGACATCGGCTGGCACCCGCAGGAATTCCTCTCCAGCGTCGGCTCCTCGATCGCCGGCGCGATCCGCCCGGCCGGCTTCGAGGCAGCCAAGGGCGTAATCTCGGCCGCCTACCAGAAAGACCCGGCCGATCCGCAGTGGAAGGACGATCCGGCCATGCAGGCCTGGAACGTCTGGATGGACAAATACAATCCGCACGTCGACAAGAGCGACTATTACGCGCCCTACGGCTACAACATCGGTTACGCCGTGGTGCAGATCCTCAAGCAGTGTGGCAACGACCTGACGCGCGAGAACATCATGAAGCAGGCCTCGCATCTCGACATGGAGCTGCCCCTGCTGCTGCCCGGCATCCGGCTGCGGACCTCGCCGACCGACCTGCGGCCGATCAAACAGATGCGTCTGGTTCGATTTAACGGCCAGCGTTACGTGCTGTTCAGCGACGTACTGGAGAGCAACTAGTCCCGGAACGAAACGGCGCACGAGCGGAACCACCCAGGAACCTGGGAGGGACACGCTGTCCAACGCTCTTGCCACCGTAGCGCCGCAATTGCGCGATGCCGTGAGCCTCAATTAAGCCCTACCCGCTCCGGATTTGCGGCGCATTGCGACCCAACTCTTTACCGAGATTGGATCGCAAGCGTTTACGCAAAAGAAATACCGGGGACGTCAATGTCGAATCGTTCAGCAAAATTTGCTTCGGCGCTCGTCGCGAGCATCCTGGCCGGCGCAAATTTCACGGCCGTGGCGCAGAATGCGGCCACCACCGCGGATACCAAGGTGGCCGACAGTTGCCAGTCCGCGCCCAAGGGACCGGCGGGCGCAGGAAAGCACTGGTATTATCACCAGGATCGCACGACCAAGGCCAAGTGCTGGTACATCGGCGAGGCCAAGAATAAGGCGGCCAAGACCGCTACCGCGCAGCAGCAGCCCTCGCCCGAGGCAACGGCAGACGCCACACCACCACAGCCGCAAGCTCAACCGCAGCCACAACCGCAGTCAGCGATGCGCCCGTCGGTCGCCGACGCGCATGCCGAGTTGGCCTTGTCGCAAGCTGCAGCCGCGCCGGCCGCAACGCCTGAGGCCAGTCAGGCGGGCAGCAGCAACACGGCACCCGACACAAGCGCGCCCGCAACGCCCCCTGACGCAAATGCGCAGACGTCCGCGCGCTGGCTGGATGCGACGAGCATGGCCGGCTCCAACGGCACGCGGCACGCCGCGCCTCAGCCCCCCGCACCCGAGCAGGCAGATGCGCAGCAGCCGTTGGTGAACGCCACTGCACCGGCCGCGCCCGCCGCGGTCGAAACGACGGCGGAGAAGACCTCATCCTCGACACAGATGTTGCTGATCGTGATGGTCGGCGCGCTGGCGCTGGCAGGCCTCGTCAGTGCCCTCGTCCTCCGCCTGACCCGCAGGCGTACGCCGCCCTCTGATATCCAGGACGAGTGGCACGCACCATGGGACTCGATGCGTTCACCGGACCTGCCGATCCGCCTGGAATCTCCGCTTCGGCTGTCGGAACTGCCACCGCGCCGACCCGAGCCGCCGATGCCTCGCCGCGCGGTCGCGCGAAATCTCGATGAGACCGAGGATAGGAATCAGCAGATCACGGCGATGCTGCAGCGCCTGGCGCGCAGCACGGCCAATTGAAGCGGCTATTTCTCGAGCTGGCGCTGCAGGCCGCGCACGAACTCAGTGAGTCCCGTGCGCCGCTCGCGCTTGAGCCGTTCCGCCTTCAGGATCGACTGCACCTCGGCGAAGGCGTCGTCGACGTTCTGGTTGACGACGATGTAGTCGTATTCCGCCCAATGGCTCAACTCGTGCGTGGCGCGGTTCATCCGGCCGCGGATGACTTCCTCGGAATCCTGCGCACGGGTGTGCAGCCGCTTCTCGAGGTCGGCGGCCGACGGCGGCAGGATGAAGACGCTGACCACGTCGGCGCGTGCCTTCTCGCGCAATTGCTGCGTGCCTTGCCAGTCGATGTCGAACAGCACGTCCTGGCCGGCTGACAGCGCTGCCTCGACCGGCTGGCGCGGCGTGCCGTAGCGATTGTCGAACACGGTCGCCCATTCCAGCAGGTCGCCCTGCTTGGCCATCGCCTCGAACTTCGCTTTGTCGACGAAGAAATAGTCGCGGCCCTCGACCTCGCCCGGCCGCATCGGCCGCGTGGTTGCCGATACCGACATCTTCAGCCCCGGCATGCGGTCGATCAGCATGCGCGACAGCGTCGTCTTGCCGGCGCCCGAAGGCGACGACAGCACGAACATCAGTCCGCGCCGCTCCACGCCGTCAAACCCCTGCGACGTCATCGCTCACTCCAGATTCTGGACCTGCTCGCGAAATTGCTCGACCACGTTCTTCATCTCGAGCCCGGTGTTGGTCAGCTCGACATCGTTCGACTTCGAGCAGCAGGTGTTGACCTCACGATTGAACTCCTGCGCCAGGAAGTCGAGCCGCCGCCCGACCGGCCCGCCCTTCCCGATCATCTCGCGCGCCTGCGCAACATGCGAGGCGATGCGGTCAAGCTCCTCGCGGATATCGGCCTTGGTGGCGATCAGGATCGCCTCCTGGCTGAGACGGTCGGCGTCGAACCGCTCCGAGGTCTCCAGCAGTGCCGCGATCTGTTCGGCCAGCCGCGCCTTGATCGCCTCGGGCTTGCGGCCCGGGGCGGCCTCCGCGCGCTTGGCGAGCCGTTCGATCTCGTCCATCCGCTGCATCAGGATCTGGCCGAGCGCATCGCCTTCACGGCGGCGCATCTCGACCAGGCTGCCGAGCGCGTGCTCGAAAGCTTTCGCGGCTGCGTCGCGCGCCGCCTTGTCCTCTTCCTCATTCCTCTCGGGTTCGGCCACCTCGATGACGCCCTTGATGGCGAGCAGGCCATCGATGCTCGGCGCCACGGCGTCGATGCGCTGCGCCAGCGTACCGGCGACCTTCACGACGGCTTCCAGCACGTCCTCGTTGATTCGGATGGTCTGCGCGGCATCGGTGCGCTTGACGCTGAGATTGGCATAGACCGCGCCGCGCGACAGCAACTCGCCGGCGCGCTTCTTGGCGAAAGCCTCCAGCTCGTCCCAGCCGGGCGGCAGCCGTAACCGCAGATCAAAGCCCTTGGCGTTGACCGACTTCAGCTCCCACTCGAAAGTGTAGGGACCGCTTGCGCCATGGCTTCGGGCAAAGCCAGTCATGCTCGACAGCGCCATCGCGTGAAACTCTCCAGCAAAAGGATATGGGGCTCACCTGGAGCCAACGAGACTCCCTCGGAGCCTTGCGACCTTAAAACGGATTCCGTGAAAGTGGAATTACGTTCCACCACGGGACATCGAAGCTCAGCGCTGCACGACCGGCGGCGAATTGGTCTGCTGGGCCGCCCCCTGGCGACCGCGGGGAGGCTTCCTCTGATTGGTTGGCTTCGGCGGCGTGGCCGCCGTCGGATTGGTATCGGTCGACCCCGGAGCCGCGGCCGCAGGCGGCGGATCATCCGCCGGCTCGACGGTGTCGTTCTGAATCTGCTTTTCCATCGTGCGCAGCTTGGCGACGTTCTTGGCATGCTGATCGTAGGTTTCGGTGAAGGTGTGGCCACCGGTGCCGTCAGCAACGAAGAACAGATCGCGGGTGCGCGCGGGATTGGCGGTCGCCTCCAGCGAAGCGCGGCCGGGATTGGCGATCGGCCCGGGCGGCAGGCCGTCGATCACATAGGTGTTGTAGGGCGACGGCTGCGTGATCTCACTGCGCTTGATCGGGCGTCCCAGCGTACCCTTGCCGCCGACCAGGCCGTAGATGATCGTCGGGTCGGATTGCAGCTTCATCCTCTGCCGCAGGCGATTGACGAATACCGCGGCGACGCGGCTGCGCTCGTCGGCGCGGCCGGTTTCCTTTTCGACAATCGAGGCCAGTGTCACCAGTTGCTCCGGCGACTTCAGCGGCGTGTCCGGATTGTGGCGTTCCCAGATCTCGGCGAGCACGCGCTTCTGCGCCTGCTGCATGCGCTGGATCACCTGATCGCGTGTGGTGCCGCGCGGGAACTTGTAGGTCTCCGGCAGCAACGTCCCCTCGCGCGGGATCTCGCGCACCGAGCCGCTGAAGATGTCGTTGTCGGAGAGCCGCGCCACGATCTGCTCCGAGGTCAGCCCCTCCGGAATGGTGACGGCATGCTGCACCACCTTGCCCTCGACGATGGTGGCGATGACGTCGCGCAGGCTCGCACTCTTCTGGAACGCATACTCGCCGGGCTTGAGGTCGGAGCTTGCCTTCAGCGCGAACACGCTGCCGATGAAGACCCAGGGATTGACGTTGATGACGCCCTCGCGCAGGAGCACGTCGGCGATGTCGCGCTTGCCGGCGCGCGCCGGGATGTTGACGATCTTGTCTTCCTGCAGCGGCCCGGGCGCTTCCAGCGTCTGCTTGCCGTAGTAGTAAGTCGCTCCGGCACCGATCATCAGGATGATCAGGATCGTGAAGATGGCATTGCCGACGATCACGAACGGATTGCGGGCACGATCCGAGCGCTTCGGCGGCGGCGGAACCTGCTCGGGCTCCAGCGCAGCACGCGGACTCCTCGGTGAAATGGGCGGCCTCTCACTCATCGATGCAAACCAAAATCCTGCCGGTTGAATCGTGGCCGGACAAACCCCTGCCCTGCCAATAGCATACGCCCGCTCTTAGGAGTCACCGCGGAATACGGCAAAACGGTGGACTAGTTCTAAAGACTTACAGCTAGATCACGCGCCGCACGATCACAGAGGCGTTGGTGCCCCCGAAACCGAATGAATTGGACAACGCCACATTGACGTCACGCTTGCGCGACGTGTGAGGCACAAGGTCGATCGCCGTTTGAACCGACGGATTATCGAGATTGATGGTCGGCGGTACCACGTTATCGCGAATCGCAAGGATGGCGAAGATCGCCTCGATCGCGCCGGCGGCGCCGAGCAGATGGCCGGTCGCCGACTTGGTCGACGACATCGAGATCTTGGAGGCCGCATTGCCGAGCAAGCGCTCGACCGCGCCGAGTTCGATCTCATCTCCGACCAGCGTCGAGGTGCCGTGCGCATTAATATAGTCGATGTCGGCGGCGGTCAGGCCGGCGCGCTTGAGCGCCGCGCTCATGCTGCGGAAGCCGCCGTCGCCATCCGGCGAGGGCGAGGTGATGTGATAGGCATCGCCGGACAGGCCGTAGCCGATCACCTCGGCGTAGATCTTCGCACCGCGCTTCTTCGCGTGCTCGTATTCCTCGAGGATCACGATGCCGGCCCCCTCGCCCATCACGAAGCCGTCGCGATCCTTGTCGTAGGGGCGCGAGGCCTTCTGCGGCGTATCGTTGAAGCCGGTAGAGAGCGCGCGCGCCGCGCAGAAACCGGCCATGCCGATGCGGCAGATCGGCGATTCGGTGCCGCCCGCCACAATCACGTCGGCGTCGCCGAGCGCGATCAGCCGCGCGCCATCGCCGATCGCATGCGCACCGGTAGAACAGGCCGTGACGACGGAATGGTTCGGCCCCTTGAGGCCGTGATCGATCGAGACATAGCCCGATGCCAGGTTGATGAGACGGCCGGGAATGAAGAACGGCGACACCTTACGCGGCCCGCGCGCCTTCAGCAGGATCGCGGTGTCGGCAATGCCCGAGAGGCCGCCGATGCCGGAGCCGATCAGCGTGCCGGTCGCGCACTTGTCCTCTTCGGACTCCGGATGCCCGTTGGCATCGTCGAGCGCCTGCTTGGCCGCGCACATTGCGAAGATGATGAAGTCGTCGACCTTGCGCTGGTCCTTCGGCTCCATCCACTGATCGGGATTGAAGCTGCCCTCGGTCCCGTCTCCACGTGGCACGGGACAGGCAATCTGGCTCGGCAGATCGGACACGTCGAACGTATCGATCTTCTTCGCGCCGCTCTGTCCGGCGAGAATGCGTGTCCAGGTTGCGTCGACGCCGCAGCCGAGCGGTGTGACCATGCCCAGCCCCGTGACGACAACACGTCTCATTTCAGAATCTCCGGCGCACAATGGGCGGCCAATAATAAGAAACCGGGGGACCGTTCGACAACGGTCCGTCCGGCTCCGTCAACTCCGCAAGAAGCGTCAGCTCTTCGCGTTCTTCTCAAGAAACTTGGTCGCGTCGCCGACGGTCAGAATCGTTTCCGCGGCGTCGTCGGGAATCTCGCAACCGAATTCTTCTTCAAAGGCCATCACGAGCTCGACCGTGTCGAGGCTGTCGGCGCCGAGGTCATCGATGAAACTTGCGCTATCGACCACCTTGTCGGGCTCGACACCAAGGTGTTCGACCACAATCTTCTTAACCCGCTCGCCAATCTCACTCCTCGTTCAACCTCGTTGTTCCATTGGACCCGACCCCAAGACGATACGAGCCATCGTGGTCGTCTCGATTACTCAATCGCGCATAGTCTTGATTCGGCCCGGTCGTAGCCGACTAAGCCCCGGCGAAACGGCAGCCGTTGTCACGCCAATATACAGGGTTTCAAAATCCTGCAATGGCGTTCTTTGCCCATCCGTTGGGGTTCAGCTACCATACTTCCCAAGCCTTGACTACACGCCTGAACCGGCTCCCGAAAACGGCCTTTCGCCGCATTGCGAGAGCCAGTAAGCAGCTCAAATCATAGCCATTCCACCATTGACGTGAATCGTCTGTCCGGTGACGTAACCGGCTTCGTTGGACGCCAGATAGACCGCAGCGGCAGCGATGTCTTCGGGCGTCCCGAGTCGCGCCGCAGGAACCTTCGCCAAGATCGTTTCGCGCTGCTTCTCGTTGAGCGCGTCGGTCATCGGCGTCTTGATGAAGCCGGGCGCGATGCAGTTGGCGGTGACACCGCGCTTGGCATATTCGGCGCCCAGCGTCTTGATCAGGCCGATGATGCCGGCCTTCGAGGCGGTGTAGTTGCCCTGTCCCGGATTGCCCGTGACGCCGACGATCGAGGTGATCGCGATGATGCGGCCGAAGCGCTTGCGCATCATCAGCTTGGTTGCGGCGCGCGCGAGCCGGAAGGTCGCCGTCAGATTGACCGCGATGACGTCATCCCAATCCTCGTCGCGCAGTTGCACGAACAGATTGTCGCGCGTGATGCCGGCGTTGGCGACGAGAATGTCGCCCTGCCCCATCGCCGCTTCCGCCGCCGGCACCAGTGCCTCGACCTCGTCCTTGCTGGAGAGATTGCAGGGCAACACATGAACGCGGCCGCCGAGCTTGGCGGCAAAGCCGTCCAGCACCTCGCGCCGCGTGCCCGAGATCGCGACGGTTGCGCCCTGCGCATGCAGCGCCTGCGCGATCGCGCCGCCGATGCCTCCGGTCGCACCCGTGACGAGCGCCGTCCTGCCAGTCAGATCAAACATCGAACTCTCCTCTCGGCCGCTTACGCCGAAGCCGCCAATGCATCCTTGGCCGCAGCAATATCGTTCGGACCGCCGACCGACACGCCGACGGCGCCGTCGGCGATGCGCTTGACGAGCCCGCTCAGCACCTTGCCGGCGCCGATCTCGAAGAACCGTGTCACGCCCTGCCCTGCCATATAGGCAACCGACTCGCGCCAGCGCACGGTGCCGGTGACCTGTTCGACCAGGCGGCGGCGAATCTCGTCGGGATCGGTGATGGCGGAGGCCAGCACATTGGAGACGAGCGGCGCCGCGGGCGCCTTGATGGTGACGCCGGCCAGCGCCTGCGCCATCGCGTCGGCCGCCGGCTGCATCAGCTTGCAGTGGAAGGGCGCCGACACCGGCAGCAGCATCGCGCGCTTGGCGCCCTTGGCCTTGGCGATTTCGACCGCGCGATCCACGGCGGCCTTGTCGCCGGACACCACGACCTGTCCGCCGCCATTGTCGTTGGCGGCCTGACACACCTGCCCCTGCGCGGCTTCGTCGGCGACGGCCACGGCCGCCTCATAGTCGAGACCGAGCAGCGCGGCCATCGCACCGGCGCCCACCGGCACCGCCTTCTGCATCGCAAGGCCGCGGGTGCGCAGCAGGCGCGCGGTGTCGCTGACGGTGAGACTGCCGGCCGCGGCCAGCGCCGAATACTAGCCGAGCGAGTGGCCGGCGACGAAGGCAGCGTCGCGGCCGACCGAAAAGCCGGCTTCGCTCTCCAGCACGCGCAACGTTGCGAGCGAGACCGCCATCAGCGCCGGCTGCGCATTCTCGGTGAGCTGCAGCGTCTCGCCCGGTCCGTCCCAGATGATCGCGGTCAGCTTCTCACCGAGCGCGGAATCGACCTCGTCGAACACCGCCTTGGCGACCGGACAGGCCTCGGCCAGGGCCTTGCCCATCCCGACCGCCTGCGAGCCCTGCCCGGGAAACGTAAATGCTGCCGTCATCGGCGCTCCCTACCTAGTTGAGCGAGATCTTCCCTGGCAAACGCCCTGCGTCTGCTGCCGGGGAGAACGGTATCCGCGTCGTGCGAAAAATGCCTCGGCGGGTCCGGACGATGCCTTGCACCGTGTCGCGGACCGGGCCGTAAGACACTGACGGAGGCCGCCGTGTCAAGCCGCGCCGAAGGAACCCTGGGGATGCCGGTCGATCTGTTGGGCTAGAAACCGCCGGCGTTCTGGTCGGCGTTAACCTTGGCGCCCGCCCTCGCCCGGCGGGCGCTGTTGACCAGTTGCCCGGGGCGATCCTCATGGTCGGGCCTGCCGGTCGCGAGCCGCAGCACCGCGGCATAGCCCGGCTGCACCTCCATCCGGCCGGCGTAGCGGCTCCTGCTCAGGATGCGATGGACGCGCGGCAGGTTGTAGCAGGGCACGTAGAACAGCAGATGATGTTCGAGATGGTAGTTCACGTAGTAAGGCGCGATGAACAGGCGCTCGAGAAAGTTCGCGCGTGTGGTGCGGGTATTGCGCAAGGGATCTGAGCTATCGGGCACGACGGCATGCTCGGCGATGTTGCGGATCCGCGTGATCACCATCATCCAGGTGAGAAGCGGCACCAGCCACAGCAGCGGATAGGCCCACCACACGCCGGCCGCGGCGAGGCCCGCGAACAGCACCGCGTTGGTCAGGCATTGCGGTCCGAGCTTGTCCCAAAAGTTCACGGCGCGCCGCGCCAACGGCCATTCCCTCGGCCCGAGCGCGTTGAGCAGTTGCGCCTTGCGCTGCTGGTAGCCGGTCTGGCCGGTGATATCGCGGAGGAATTTGCGGCGATAGCTCAGCCGCGTGATCGGAAATGGCGCCGATAGCACGAGGTCGGGATCGTCCTCCTGTTGCGTCCGCGCGTGATGCTGCAGGTGATAGCGGCGGTATCCGCGGGTCTCGGCGAAGATCGGATAGGCGCAAAACCATTGGCTCAGCGCGAGGTTGGTCTTTTCATCCGCCGACAGGCAGCCATGCGCACCGTCATGCATCAGGATCGCAAGCCCGAGCTGGCGCGAGCCGACGATCGCCACAGCGAAGAGATAGGTCAGCGGATTGGGCCACCATGCGACGAGCGCGATCGCGCCCAGGATCAGCGCCCAGGCGTGCGCGATCAGCGCAACACCCTCCCATGTCACGCGCTGCCGGATCGCAACCAGCTCGTCTTCGGTCAGGAACTCGCGGGCACGCATGCGAAGCGCGGTCATGTGCTCGTCTCCCCGTCCGATGAGGGTGAAGTGGTGGAGTCGCCGACCAGGCGAAGCCGCGCGGCCTCGTGTGGCGCTGCTGCCGTTGCCTGCTCGCCGAGCGCGCGCAAGAGTTCGCGGCACATCTCGTCGGCCGCCCGGCCCATCGCAAAACCTTCGACGATCACGCCGATCGCGACCGCCCAGAATCGCCGCGAGCTCTCCTCGGGCGCGCGCAGCGTTCGCCAACCGTGCCGCTCGACGTGGCCTGCATAGGCACGCGCACCTTCACTGTGCAAACGCTCGATGGTGCGCTCGACCAGCGGTGCGAGGTCCTGCCGCCGCCTGGTCAGGGACAAGGCTTCGGCGAAGAAGGCAACGGTATCGGTCGCGGTCACGGTCTCGGCCAGCGCATGCGTGTAGTCGCGCGGGGTGTGGGCTTCGAGGGCTGCCTGCTCGGTCGCGCGCGCCAGGTAGAGCATGTCGCGGCAGGCGGCCTCGACGAACAGCGCCTCCTTGGTGCGGAAGTAATAGGTGATCTGGCTCGGAAAGGCGTCCGCCGCCGCAGCGATGTCGGAGATCGAGGTGCCCGACAGTCCGCGCTCCTTGAACAGGCGGCTGGCGCCATCGAGCAGCAGCGAGCGCATCTTGCGGCCGGCCGACCGCGTCGCGCGGACCGCGTGCTTCGGATCGGGCGCAGGCATGTCGGCAGCGGTCTCCGAACCCATGGTCGTTCTCCCGGAGCATATTTGTATGATATACAAACAAAGAAATCAACGGGAAATCGCGTGAGGATCGGGCTGAGGTGATCTGCCGCGCGGGCGCGCCTTGTGAGAGAGATGCACACGGGCCAAGAACCCTTGCCTTCGCGGCCAAAATCCGTATAAAGCGCGCCATCCGTGGGCCCCGGCCGGGAGCTGAACGGACGGTCTCAGCAAATTCACCTGGTTGATTTTGATGTGGCAGGGCCAGTCGGCCCGTCGTCCCGTGCTTCCGCCTTCTGAGCAGCATCGAGTCCTTTCCGAAGGTCTCGAAGGGCTTGTCGCCGGGAACCGCGCCAACACTAGGAAAGGACACCCATGCCTCTTTATGAGCATGTTTTCCTCGCGCGTCAGGACGCGAGCACCCAGCAAGTCGATGAACTGACCACTCAGGTCACCGGTATCGTCGAACAGGGCGGCGGCAAGGTCACCAAGACCGAGAATTGGGGCGTGCGCTCCCTCACCTACCGCATGAACAAGAACCGCAAGGCGCACTTCGTGCTGATGAACATCGACGCACCGTCGGCTGTCGTCACCGAGATCGAGCGCCAGGAGCGGATCAACGAAGACGTCATCCGCTATCTGACCGTGCGCGTCGAAGAGCACGAGGAAGGTCCGTCGGCGATGATGCGCAAGGCCGACCGTGACCGCGAGCGCGATGACCGCGGCGGTGGCTTCCGCGGCGACCGCGATGGTGGCGGGTTCCGTGGTGATCGTGGCCCGCGCCGTCCGCGCGATGAAGACGCAGCGACTGAGGAGTAAAGAATCATGGCTGACGCTGGTGCCCGCCGTCCGTTTTTCCGTCGCCGCAAGTCCTGCCCGTTCACGGGCGCGAATGCGCCGAAGATCGACTACAAGGATTCCAAGCTGTAGATGCGTTATGTCTCGGAGCGCGGCAAGATCGTGCCGAGCCGCATCACGGCGGTGTCCGCCAAGAAGCAGCGTGAGCTCGCCCGCGCCATCAAGCGCGCGCGGTTCCTCGGCCTCTTGCCCTACGTGATCAGGTAATCGCCTTCGGCCGGCGACGCGCGTCGCCGGCCGCTTGTCTTCATAAGGCTTCCGGGTCGTCCGGTCGCCGATGGTTGGGGCTCTCGCAAGACCGCCTCTAACCGCTCGAAAGGAGCGGGACAGCTAATGATCGGAATATTCATCGTTGCAATTGCGGCCGCCGCGGCGTCGGCCTTGATGTTCGCCTCGATCATTTCGGGCGCGTTGATCTCATTGCTGCTGTTCTATCTGGCGCCGTTGCCGCTGATGGTGACGTCGCTCGGCTGGGGTCCGCTCGCCGCCGCGATCGGCGGCATCATCGCCTCAGCATGCGTCGGTGCGATCCTCGGACTTCCCTACGGGATCGCCTTTGCGACGATGGTTGCCCTGCCCGGCTGGTGGCTCGGCCATCTCGCGCTGCTCGGCCGGCCGATTGCCGCCGCCCCCACCGGCGGTGCCGCGGAAGCCGCGCCTCCTCAGCTCGAATGGTATCCGGTCGGCCGCATCCTGATCTGGGTGGCAGCCTTCGCGGTGGTGACCACCGCCGGCGCGCTGCTGACGCTCGGTTGGGACGCCCAGACGATTGCCGCCGAGCTGCGACGCGGCCTCCTGAAGGTCTTCAGCGCCGGCAACGCACAGCCCAGCGACGAGATCGAACACTTCGTCAAGCTGCTGGTCGTCGTCGCGCCGATGGCGGCAACGGTTGTCGCGATGGTCACGCTGACGGTGAACCTGTGGCTCGCCGCCAAGGTCACGCAGACCTCGGGCCGGCTGAACCGGCCATGGCCGGAGCTGCGCTCGACGACGCTGCCGCCGATGACGCTGGTCGCGCTGCTGGTGGCGCTCGGCCTCAGTTTCGTCGGCGGCCTTCTCGCCATCGTGGCGCAGCTCGTGACGACCGCGCTGATCATCGCCTACACGCTCGTCGGTTTCGCCGTGCTGCACACGGTGACGCTATCGCTCACCAGCCGCAGCTTCTGGCTCGCCTGCGCCTACACCGCCGTCGTCGTGTTCACCTGGCCGATCGTCGCGCTGGTGGCGCTCGGCATCGCCGATGCGCTGTTCGGTTTGCGACAACGCTATCTGCGCAGCCGGCCGCCGCCGCTGCCGGCATCCTGACATAGAACCAACCGCTCAACCCGATACTTAGCACCTAAAGGAGAACGAAAATGGAAGTCATTCTGCTGGAGCGCGTCGCCAAGCTTGGCCAGATGGGCGAGATCGTCCGCGTCAAGGACGGCTATGCCCGCAACTTCTTGCTGAAGCGCGGCAAGGCGCTGCGCGCCACTCCCGACAACCGCGCCAAGTATGACGGCATGAAGGCCGAGCTCGAGGCCAACAACATCAAGGCCAAGGGTGAAGCCGCCAAGGTCGCCGAGAAGATCGACGGCCGCGACATCGTCATCATCCGCCAGGCCTCCGAATCCGGCCAGTTGTTCGGCTCGGTGTCGGTGCGCGACATCGTCGCGGCGCTGGCCGCCGATGGCGTCACGGTGACCCGTCCGCAGGTCTGGCTGGACTCGCCGATCAAGGTGATCGGCCAGCAGCAGGTCACAATCGCCGTGCATCCGGAAGTCGAAGCCAGCGTCGCCGTAACGGTCGCCCGCTCCGCCGACGAGGCCGAGCGGATCAAGCGCGGCGAGGACATCTCGACCCGCCAGGAGGATCAGGACGCCGCCGCCGAGGCGCTTGCCGCCGCCGGCGAGTTCTTCGATCCGGAAGCCCAGCACGACGAGGTCGAGCCGGCGCCGGCCACCGAAGAGCAGAAGTAAGCCCGTCTCCGCCACCCAACCGACTGAAGCCCGGCCTGATCAGGCCGGGCTTTGGATTCGTGCCGCGGCCGCGTCGTCGAGCATCGCAATCGACGCCAACGCCGTCGCCGTGTGCTTTTCCTTGCCGTCGATCACGCAGAACACGTCGGCCGCGACCACCGCGACCTGACGCCCCGGCTTGACCACCCGCGCGCGGCAGATCAGGCGATCGCCCGACGCCGGCGACAGCAGGTTCAACTTGTACTCCGCCGTCAGCGCCGGCTGGCCGCGCGACGTCGCTGCCGCAATCGTCGTGGCGTTATCGACCAGAAACGCCGTCACCCCGCCGTGAAACAGGCCGTGCTGCTGCAACAGTGCGGGGCGCCGATCGACCGCGAGCGTACAGGCGCCGCGCGACAGCTCGGCCAATTCCGCACCGACATGGCCCATGAAGCCCTGGCGGCCGACGTTATCGCGGATTCGTGCCGCGATCGGCGCGAAGTCCGGATCGGTTTCGTTCATGACGTCTCTCCTGTTTGCTCCGCCGCTCCCGGCGCCACCACCGCGCGGATTGCGCAGGCGATCAGCGTCTCGACCTGGTCCCGCGGGTCGCTGCGGTCGCGGCCCGACAGATAGGCCCGGCAGAAGATCTGCGCCGGACCGATGATCTGGCTGAAGAACAGCACCGCGCTCATCGGCAGCAATTCGCCGCGGGCGAGCAGCGGCGCGCGCCAGCGCTCGATCCCCTCGGCCAGCCGCGAGTTCTCGGTGCGCTGCGCGCCGCGCACCTCCTCGCCCAATTCGCTGCGAGAAATCTCGAACAGGAAGCGCGCCTCGCGCCGGTTGTTCACGACCCAATCGAGATGGGCGCGGATCAGCCGCGCGACGCCCTCGCGCGCGCCGCAGGATGCACCGACCGAGGTGATGATCGCGGCGTGGTAGCTCTGCAGGACCTCCAGAAAGAGAGTTCCGGCCAGCTCCTTCTTCGAGTTGAAGAAGTGGAAGAAGCTGCCGTTGGAGGCCCGCGCCCGGTTGCGGATCGCGGCAACCGTCGCGCCTTCGAAGCCGTCCCGATCGAACACCGCCAATCCCGCTTCCAGCAGATCCTCGCGCGCTGTGCTCACCTGCTCGTCCTTATCACTAGATCAGCACTCAAGAGTGCTACTCTAGTGATGGTCAAGAATTCGCCCGGCCTGCGAGGGCCGGGCTTTGGCGATTGCTACTTCGACGCCGAACCTTCGGGGGTTCCGGCAGGCGTCGGGGCCGGTGCGGCAGCCGTGGCCGGCGCAGGCGAAGCGGCCGCAGCCGGGCTCGGGGTTGGCGCAGGCGCGGCAGCCGCCGGAGCCGCTGTCACCGGCGGGACGGGGTCGGCCCGCAGCGGCGTCGATTCGCCGCCGGTGCCGTCCTTGGGCGCATCGACCTTGGCGCTGTCGGACTTGTCCGCCTCCGACTTGTCCGATCCGGACTTCGCGTTCGCCGCCGGCTTGTCGCTGTCGACCTTTTCCTGACCCTTGGCGGCCTTGGGCTCGTCCTTCGGCGTCTCGCCCTTCGCAGCGTCGTCGAGCTTCTCCTCGATGTGCTTGCCACGACGGCCGAGCTTGTGGCGGGACGGCTTCTCCTCACCGGCGGCCGGCGGCTCACCCTCGGCGGCAGGCTTGACCCCCTCCGGCGCCTCGCTCGGACGGGCCATGCGCTTGCCCTTGCGGCCGGCACGTCCCTCGGCCGGCGTCACCCCGTCGGCATCGGGCCTCGCAGCCTCCTGCGAAGCGGCGCCCGGATGCGGCTTGTGGCCGGCGCGCTCGGATGGCTCCGCCGGCTGCCTTGCCTCGCGGTCATCCCTGCCCTCTCTGGCCCCCTTGGGCTTGTCCTTGGCCTGGTAGCGGGGGTCGTTGGCGCCGTTGGAAATCAGATAGGACGCGAGCACTCCGGCCATGTCGCTGGACGTCGTGTAGTGCTGGCGCAGGAAGCCCGGCAGCGAGGACGCCGGCACGGTCTTCAGCAGGCCGCGCGGACTT
>Ga0099822_1002373_pt1 | contig 23382 bp, 9 predicted proteins | sample CowpeawhiteBW_FD_76839 | JGI IMG/M metagenome (GOLD analysis project Ga0099822, IMG submission 76839) | Root nodule microbial communities of legume samples collected from California USA - Cow pea white BW | ecosystem: Host-associated > Plants > Roots > Nodule | place: USA: California | collected... | reverse complement strand
TTGGATTGAAATTAAATTTATATTTATATTTTTTTAATTTATTTTTATTTATATTATATTTTAATTTTATATTATTTTTTTTTATTTTTTTTTTATATTTTTTTTAATTAAATAATATTTTTTAAATTTTTTATATTTTTTTTTTATATTTATATGTTTTTTATTTATATATATTTTTTTTTTATATTAATTTTTTTTATATATATATATATATATATATATATATATATATATATATATATATATATATATATATGAGAGTTAAAAAAAATCAAAGCATATTCTTTGAGTTTTTCATATTATTATTATCTGAATTACTTTAAAAGATATAATAATAAGTAATATTAAAAGTTTTGCTAATATTGATGGATTAGTGAAGTTATTTACAAGTATAAATGAAATTGTAAAAAAAAAAAACTATTTTTCTTATATATGTATGCATTTTATGATTTGTATTAAATAATCTTTTAAAGTTCATTTGGGCTTTTTTTATGATATTTTGTAGTTGGATAAATTTATGTCCAATTATATTGGAGTTTGGTTACGTATTAATAATTAATAATGTCACTTTATATGTGTTTAAGCATATCAATTAAATATCTTAATCTTGTATGTTTCTTGAATTCATAATATATTCTAAGCAAAACAAGACTAAAATATAATTGAAAGTTTGGTTTGGGCTAAACAAAGTTCAAAATAAGAAAGTTGATGTACTTAATTTTCATTTAATTTAAAACAGTTTTGTAACTCAAGAAAAACTATTTATAGTATCTCTTTAATTTTATTCTAAATTATGTGAAACTAAACATCATGGTTAATTATTTTCCGTCACAAACGGATTTTGTTGCATAAATAATGAGTCTTCTTTATTAAACTTCCATTTTTTTTTACTTTTTTTTAATACATTTTTAATTGTTTACCATATTTTTTTAATTCAAATAACTTTACGCTATTTTCCATTAGTATGAATATAATTTTAACATTAATCAATTTTTCTATCCAAAACTATTTTTAAGTCTTTAAAAAAACAAAAAAAAAACAAATATATACTTGACAACCAAATAAATATAATTTTCTTATTTCATTGTTGATATAATTAAATAATTATGATTAAACTAATTTCTTTTCTGACTTTAAATGTGTATGTATTTATTCATTGTTGATATATATATATATATATATATAACTGCTTGAATAGGAAAAACACTAAGATAAAAAGATGCATCTACTATGAGTGGCTTTATAAATAATTATATTTATTAATTAGTGTTTTTCATAAATCATTCACTATTTTAAAATAGTAAGAATATGAATGAGTTTAAAAAGAAAAATTAGTCTCCCCTTGCTGGAGAATCCAAGGAATGAAAAATAGAAACTAAAAATAATATGAAGGTGGTTGATTATAAATCTAACATGATGTGTATAAATGAATTTATATATATTCATGTGCATATGATATTGTATAAACAAATTACAAAGAAAATTATGTAATGTGAATGGGTTATAAGTAGTTCTATTTTCAACTGCAAATCTAGGTAATTCAAAACAATTTTGGTTCAAAATTAAGACAAGTAAAGGGTTAATCGTAATTATAAATATATGTAAAGTAAAGCGTTAACTCACATGTATCGAGCTAGAAAAAGTTTAATTCAATCTGACTTATTTTTTGTGAACACAATTTTTTATAATTTATGTTGGTGGATTAGTGAGTTTGAGTTTACTTACTTTTGAATATTTTGTTTTTACAATTTATCTTTTATATTTGTTGTAGTACAATAAAAGTGGATTGATTCGATTTATTTTTTTATAGTAATGAAATCAAAGTGTTTATCTAGTTCTTCAAATATCATTATAAAGATAGTAGTTAAAAATTAAAGTATAAACGTACATAACTTGACAAAATAAATTAAGCATCTAAACTATTTAAATATTACTAAACAATATTTTAGTACTTAAAAATATTAAATTGCATATCTATATACTTAAAAGTGGGATATAAATTTAATAGAAAAACTTATTAAAAATTGATGAAAATACTAATAAAGTGTTGTTGGTCATGAGTTACAAGTTGACCCACATTTAAAAGTTGACCCACATTTAATTTGACTCAAACCTAGGGAATTAAGTGAATCAAATTCACTTCAACCCGTTCAAAAAGTTTGAACTTTTTTTAAACTCAATGAGACTTAAACCTTTGGTAAATTAAGTTGACCGAAGGATTATAACTCAATTTGTCTATATCTACCGGTTATAACATCATGAAAATTTAAGATAGAATTTTGATGTTGGAAAAAATGACTTAAATTTTTTTAAAACTTTCCATTGGAATATAGTAATTATATGCAAAACTACAGCCTATTATAAAAATAATTACGAAAATCACACCTGAATTTTTTATTCAAAAGTTCCAATTTTTTATGTATTAATAAAACTAAAATAAAAAGAAAAGGTTTGAATTTCAATTTTTTTTTTCAAAAGGAAAAAGAGTTTGCCCCCAATTTTGAATATTCAATTTAAATAATCCATTAAACTTGAATAACTCATATCTAACTGTTTGATAAATTAAATAGTTAAATATATAATTTGCAAATATTAATTTTGATAATTTAATAAATTAAATAATGATATATATATATATATATATATATATATATATATAAATTTGAAAATATTAAACGAAGTCAAACATAGAGTTTTGTTGATGCTTACAAGTATAAATGATCCTAAAAGGAAGTCCAGATTGACAAGTCTCATCTATATCCAAATCGAAGTACTTATCTTGTTTATCTCTCTTTTGGTACTGAAAATTGGCTGCTGCATGTGACTTTACATAAAACTCAACAGTCACAGGTAGTAATATAGTTTCGTTGTATGGAATTAAGACTAGGTTCAACGAATCCTAAATTGGTGTCCAGATGCATTGAAGCTTGTCAACTGTATTGCAGTATCTTCAGTTATCTCAGCAACTGCTCAAACCAAACCCCTTAACATGCTGCAAAGCTATATGTGTGTGTCAGAGAGAGACTCCATTTGAAGGAAAACAAAAGCTGAACCAAACAAAACCAATTTTGTGGAATTTGGTTAACTTTATCTGATTGGTAATTTTTAATTCTATTTTTTTTTTAAAACTTACCCTTCCTTCTCAATTTTTTAAATTAAAATATAATAATAAAATAACATGATACTCAAAATTTGATAAATATATTGAGTGATAAGCTAATAAAATTACAAGATTAAATATTTAATTAATATCACTAAAAAACATAATTTTACTTATACTATTTATATGACATTTTGCAACATAATACTTACTGCACATAATACTTGCTGCACCAATTACATTGAGCTCTAATATGTTACTTTTCACTCTTACTCTAAGAGAAAATATTGATTTAAAAAATTTCTAAATTAAAGGAGAGACACTTCGATATACATCATAACAAAATTGTTTACGACAATTAACATAATAAATAATATTAATTTATTGAATGACAATAATTAATTTTCATTATATATACGTATAATTATTCTTATTGGATTTGATCGACATGTTTTTCGGTGAAGTATGAGACTCTTAAGAGCCAAATGATGTCTTTTGCTAGAGAGTTTTCAATCTCATTGATAAAAATAAGGAAATTCACTTACAAAAAAATTCTTTAACAATTAAGTGAGTAAAAGTTTAAAAGATTTATATCATACATGAGTAATATTGAACGAGAAGATTGTATACGAATTCTACATGATAATTCACAGTCCCTACTAAATGTGGTATGATAATCTATTTATAAATTTTCTATACCTTAAATAAATATATTAAATAGATTCAATTACTAAAAAATAATCAAGTATTATACATTAAAGATATTAGATAATAGATTCTTATATCATAATATCATAAAAATATAATAAAATGTGATAACAAGTTAATATATCATGAGATATTAATTATTCAATTATAAACTCATTGAAAATATTTTATAATATCTTGAAGTTATGTTCAATGTTAATGCATAAAAACTTAATCATTTTCTTCAATTTTAATGTAATTATTTTAATATACTATATTATATAAAAAGTGTAATTTAAACTGATCGATGTACATTGCATATACTATTGTGTGTTCATTTCTGTCTACCAATAAAGCAAAAATATACTGTCACCAATTTAATATTGACTCAAATTAGAAAATATTTTAATTTAAATTAATAATAAATCTACCGTTACTTTCACAGCTTTATACGATCACTCAGAACTAATATTTAAGTTCGGATGCAAAACAAATATTTGATATAAGATTAATTTATATTATATTATATATCTATAACAATAACAATATATAAATAAATAATATTAAGATAAATTTTTTTATAAATTGAGTTAAATTTAAAATTAATTTCTTAATTATAATAAAAATATTATATAAAAGATTTGTTATACAGTAACAATAACTAAAGGTTTTATGTTACATCAAATAAAACAACAAACATGTATAAAATAAAATTTGTTTAATTTATATATTATTCATTCTAAATTTTAGTTATAATATAATACAGTTCTAATTAATATATTTTAAAACACAATACATACTATAAATTTTAGCTGTATAAAATATATATTTACTCTATACAAAAATAATGAATTTTAGTTTTTATCTGTACTTGATAAAATAAGAATTTCAGTTTTTTTATACGGGGACAAGCAAGAGTCCTCTGAGGAAAACGCGGTTTCAAACGTGAAAGCACATGTAGTCGGCAAGAGCGCGTTAGATTGAGTTGGACGAAATTTAGGCCCAATTTGGAAGTTTGAAACCGGAGGAATGGGCTTTCTGTTGGCGACCCGAGATAGAGTATACATACATAGACACATACTTTATATAATTTTAAATACGGAATGGAATGGCTGGGAAAATAACTAAACTATCAAAATCCGTGGCATCTCATCGCATAGGGCAAGGGTTGGTGTCGTTCCTTTCCGATGAGTTGTATGGATTTGTGATTCGTCGAGATTTGACGGCACTTGCATTATCGAAATCTTTGTGTGTTTCACGGCCATTGCCTCTGTTCGTGGCTTCAGGTATCTTTTCTTTACTCTTCCCCTTCACACTTGATTTACATTCTAAACTATCACCATAACTTAACCATAACTTAATTAACCACTCCTGCTTCTATTTCTGGTTTTATTTTCTCACTGTCTCGCTCAATTCTCCTAACCCTAAATCTAATCATTTTCTTCAATTTTCTCACTTCCAATAGCCTCTCTAACAATCAATCTTTCGTTCTCACTATCTGAACCTTCCGATCGGAGATTCGCTCTGCTTAATACCTGAGAACCAAATCTATTCCTATGGATTTCGTATTCCAGATAGTAACGGAATTCGACATTAACTTAAGAGTGTTATTTACTCCAACGTATCCGTTTCAATTTAATCAATTGCATTGGTATTTCTTTTCTTTCTTGGAATTTAATGCACAATTTATTGTCAACTTAGCACGACTTAGCTGTGTAATTTGGAAAACTGAATTTCTCTTCAGATTCAGAGCTCTGGTGTTTATGATTTTAATATAAATAGTATGTGCATATTTCGATAGGTATTTTCAGCTTGAGAGTTGTCGATGTGAGCGGTTTTGAGGTTTCTCTATGGTTTTTCTTTGATGTAGTTATGATTATCGTGTAAATGCAGTGACCTAACTGTAGATCCTTATAGGTTTTCTATTGATATTTCTTAATACATTGTTTTAGGATATAATTCGCATCTGTGCTTGAATCTAATTTTACTTGTCATGCTTCTATTTCAACCACCATCCAACTCCTGCTTTTGCATGCTACCCTTTCCATTGCACGATGAAGTTATTTATCGGCTTTCTGCAATCCACAATTGCTATGCAAATTCGGCCGTTGTGTGATGTAACTGACTTAATACGTTTATTAGGCTTTCTTAGTGAATTAACAGTCTGTATCTGTGATTTTTGAGAATGATTTTTCTAATATTGTTACATGGTTTTGCAGGATTTTATTAATTCTGCAGCTCCGAAATATAGATATACAAATATTCAGGTTGTAGAGGAGAATGACAGAATCTATATCAAGCTTCTGGGGTCCAGTCACATCCACCAAAGAGTGTTGTGAAATGAACTATGCTTATTCATCTTACATTGCTGAATTTTATAACACAATATCCAACATTCCCACCATACTTTTGGCTCTGATCGGTCTTATAAATGCTTTAAGACAGCGGTTTGAGAAAAGATTTAGTGTTCTTCATGTATCAAACATGACACTTGCCTTTGGAAGCATGTTGTACCATGCCACACTGCAGCGTGTGTAAGTATTTCCATTATTTTTTTTTTCGATAAAATACGTAAATTAATGTTTTTTTATGTTAGATTTCACTTTTTTTTTTCAAGTCATTTTGCATGATACAAAATGAGGTTGGCATTTTATACAACTGTTTGTGAGGGATATATAACCATTCTGTCAACGAAATGTATGTTACTAACATATATTGTTAGCATGCCAATCTCATCCTTGAAGGTTTTGTGACGTCCATTTCAAGAAGGCAAAGAGATAACATAGAGAGTGGGATACAAATACACAGGGGAGGGTAAAACAACGAAAGAAAATTTAAAACTGAAAGAAAATCACTTCATTCAACACTAATTGTGTTATGTGATTGACTTATTTGAGTCAATTTTTTTATTACTAACTATTGTGTGTTTGCATATGTGGATGAAAGTTTATACTCTTTTTTATTGCCTGGGGTTGGAGGAAGGGAATAATTTCCGCTGGGGGTACTTGAATGCCGAATATGAAGCTATGCTATAAACATGGTTGAACCATTTTGGTTCAACCATTTTGGTTAAGTAACAATAAGGGTCGGGTTTATGACATGGTCTAAACTGGGTTATCAACCCCCCATCGTTGATTGTTGTTTGGCTTTATTTATATACAATAGGATTGGGTTTATAACCAGACCTAAGTTCGTTAACAGCCCCCATTGTATTGTGTGTACTCGTGATAATGTGACTTACTGTTATATATATATGTGTGTGTGTGTGTGAGTAGATAACTAGTCCTGAAACTATCTTTCAGTTGCAGTTTAGTCTTTTCATTTATTTATGTATTTGAGTTAGTTCTTAATTTCACAAAGCCAGTCATTCCTAAAGACTAAAATGAGATACGAGAAGGATAAGTGTGATACGAATCTCATGAATTTAGATGGCTGACGTACACATTAAGGTCTAGGTGGTTAATCATTCCAGGGACCTGTTGCCTATCTATTCACCTAAAAACCACGCTTTTTCTGATATATTCATGAGTGTTCCCTAGGAATTGACATTTTTCTTATTGAACAATTCTACTAGGTTTGAATTTTTGTCTCTTTTAAAAATCGTTTGCTTAATTATGTAATCTGTTTGTCAATAATTCAATGTCTGTCTGTTTTGGATGACTATTTATTGTTCAGATGTTGCGCTTTAATTCAGGCAACAGCAAAGTGATGAAACTCCAATGGTGTGGGAGGTGCTGCTGTACATGTACATCCTCTACTCTCCAGATTGGCATTATCGCAGTACAATGCCCATCTTCCTCTTCGTCTATGGTGCTCTTTTTGCCGCTGCTCATTCAGTGTTTCATTTTGGTATTGGCTTCAAAGTGCATTATATCATTCTCATTCTTCTCTGCGTTCCTAGAATGTACAAGTATTATATTCACACTCAAGATGCTTCTGCCAAGCGGCTTGCAAAGCTGTTTTTAGTTACTTTTGTATTCGGCAGTTTGTTTGGGTTCTGTGATCGAATTTTCTGCAAGGAGATTTCCAGTTGGCCTATTAACCCTCAGGGTCATGCGTTGTGGCATGTATTTATGGGCTTCAATTCCTACTTTGCCAACACATTCTTGATGTTTTGCCGGGCTCAACAGCGTGGGTGGTCTCCAAAAGTTCTTCATTTAATGGGTGTATTACCTTACGTGAAGATTGAGAAACCAAAAAGCCAGTGACAGAAATTTGTGGAAAAAGAAGGAAGTCTCTTCTGATGATACGTTTTGGCAATATAAGTTGTTAGAAAACCTTGTGTCCTTCTAGCCTTTTTTTTTCTTCCTTTTTCAGTTTTGTGGTTTAGATTGGCTTGAAAATGATGATTGATTATTTATATATTTCGATGTAGAACTAGGACATGTACCATAATTATCCCTTCGGTACTTTCTTGAGCCTAGACCTTAGCTTTAAAATTGTTATGACAACCAAAAGACATAATTTTGCTGCACCGGTGGTCGTTGGGTTCCCAGTTGAATCAATCCCCACATTCTACATGTAATGTCTTGTGTAACCCTATTCACGTTCATTTGAGTATATTACTAACTTGTTTGGAGCGCTTTTAAATGTCATGCACTGTTTGCTGTTGCTTCCCACAAGATACCTTAGAAAATTGTTGGCTGTAATTTCTAATCAATAATTTGTTATTTTACTAAGTGACTTGAATTCCTCTTTTTAAATGAACTAAATCTAAATTAATACCTGACTTATGTGGATGGTATTGGCTTATTTCAACGGTAATATGAATATGGTCGCCAGGCAAGAGAGGCAAGTATCTGCACTTTTCTCTGATGCATCTTCACTCTGAAGTGATTGGTGAGAAGTCGAAGCTTCTTCCTTTTTCAGCAAAGCCAAGTCTAGCTATTGGAAGTTCAAAACTTTTTGTTTCTCCAACTCCACAAACTGATTTGATTGTTTACCTTCTGTTTTCCATACTTGGCAGTTTGTCCAGACAGATGCTCCCTGTTTCTCAATTATATAAATGTTGTGTCTAACAACAGAAAGTTGTTACATTTAATACTTATTTGTTGTGTCATTTTATTTTCCAATCTTAAATATATTTTTGATAACTTCTTAAGGGCCTCAATCATGAATGTCATAAAAGAGGGAGAAATCAATATTGTATGTGGTACAATTTCGTATCAGTCTCCAAAATTTAATTTATTTTCAAGCAAGTAATTTATTTATTTTTAAGATTTATATACTCTCATATCTTGTAAAACCTTTACAATTCATTTACGTTAGCACATTTATATAAACGTAGTTTTTGCTTATATTGTATAATAAATTATGTTAATGTCCTAACAATTTAAATTATATGGTAATTTATTACAGAACTGTGTGGATGGATCTTAATTCCCTATATTTCATTAAGTTTTTGGTTTAGTAATATACATTCAGAAAATAAGATGAACGATCCAAGAAATTTATGAGAACTAAACCAGTTAAAGCATAATGACAATATGTCCAAAACAAAGAGTGAAAGGGATTAAAATGAAACAGCCATGTTCATAATTTTTGCCACCAAATTTGTCAAGACAGAAGTCTTGTAACTTCATAAATGGGGGATTAACCAAGACCCTGTCTTCTTGTATCTCTGAAGATAAAGAATAGGAACTAACGTTTCTGTTGTCCCATATACCAATAATAGAATAAAGTTTAGGAATTGGAGCCATAAAAAAATGAAGTCGAATTCCAAGAACCAAGATTTGAACACTGATAATAACCAGGAAGCAACTATGATCGTCAAGATCCATTTCTTTCTTTGGCTCTTTCCGTCTCAGTTTCCCTTTATAAACTCTCAAAGATACTGAATCAGTTCACTAATCTCATTATGTTCCGTCCCCCATAGGTTCTCCTTTTCCAGATTCATTCTGCTGATTTTCTCATTACAATGGGTGCTAAACTCTGTGTTACCTGTTACAAAACTAACGAATTCTGCGCCAGAGATGACAGCGATTTCAAGAATGAAGGAAAGCAAGGAAGGTTTTGCAGGATCTTGAAAAGAAAGGAGGTGGAGAGAGATGAGAAGAAGGTTCGAAATGTGACTCTTGAAGATTGGATAATAGCTTCTCCTGGTTTGAAGCCAGAGTATACTATGAGTTCAGGCGAAATGTCTTTTTCTTCTAAGAATTTTCAGAAAAAGGTTCATCCTTGTGTGAGTCAACGCAGTGGATCATTGATAACTGAAACCAAAGACAGTTTGTGCTTGGACAGACCCATGAAGAAGCATGATGAAGAAGGTGAAGAAATGTTAAGTTCGACATCCTTAAATGTGAAATCAGAGAGAAGAGTGAGGTTTAAGCTGCCTCATATTGTCATATGTTACTCACAAGATGACCCTTGTTCGCCAGAAGAGACTTATTATAGCAGTCAAATTGATAAAGGGTCGTTTTACTCATCAATCTGCAGAGAATACTCATTTGATTCTTCTGCAGAAGAACCTTTTCTCAGACTCGCAGTGGATATTCTTCCTCATGTTTCCTTCTCTTCCAAAATGGAATACTCGTAGCTCACTTACTCACAAGGGATGAATTAATGGCCCAATTTCTTTCTATTTTGTTGGGAGTGCAATAATTTTGTCCATTGATTCAAGTAGAGGTGTGTGTAATGAATTTTAAGAACATGTTTTTAAGTGTGGTACAATTCCCCTTATTATGCTTTAGCGAGTTTAGAAAATTGGTTGAGTAGAATCGGTAGTGATTAATTTGTATTTAGATATTTTTATTTTAAAATATACTAACACCAAAATTTAATAATTCAACCCAAAAATTGTTTAAAATCACTTCAATTCAAAATCTGTTATGGATCTAAAACTAGAATCGTTTCGTTAGGAACGGAACTTTTTTTTTTTTTTCTGAGTAAAATTGTCATTAAATGTCTTTGTTATAGATCATGATTTATCTCATTAGAAAAAGGGGGAAAATACTTGTACAAATAGTAACAATCAATATTATTTAAAAAAAAAATGTGCCCATAACATCTCCCATCACAAATGCTTTTACCTTGAACTTTACAGGGCCACTCTTAACCTGGGAAAGGCAATTACTTCCTGCACTCCATCAAATTTATTCTCCCACCTATCAAAATTCTTCCAAAAAATGTTTTCCGTAGGAAGAAAAGTTTGCTTTCCGAAAAATAATTTCCAGAATTATTTACGTGAGTCATGACATGGGCATAGATTACTGTAGAGAGAAAGGCTGAGTAATTAAAGTAAAAATTTCTGACTAAGTGCCCATCGGTTCTTGGTTTTGATTGTTTAAACTAAATTATTTTATTAAAATTTTAAAACAGAGGTAAAATTTTCTCCTGCACCTCCTCTTTTCTCCCTGTACCCTCATAAATTCATAAATCATAAATTATACCTCATTAAGATCATAATAAAAAGGTAAAGAGCATAGTACTTGTCGGAGACACAGAAATGAGGTTTACTACTTTCTGCATACGAATTATAGGTGAATAGCGCTGGCTGAGTTCTAACTTCGAAGGTGAACGAAAAGACACGCAAGGTTGTTATGGGATTATGCTTCAGAATTTCATAACTGTGCCGTGCATGTGTTGGAGAATATTTTTATGAGGATTCGGAATCTTATATATGGCTTGGTCTTGTCAGGAGAGTGTAAGATTTTTATGTGTTGGATTAAAATTATTAGTTATTCAGTCTATAATGTGTCTATCCATTGTTCCCTCCTGTTTATTTTATTTATTTTCACATTTCTATTAAAGTAAAAGTAATTTAATAAAGTAGCTTACGACACTGCAATTTATTATAAGAATGGTTTTCCAAATAATCTATTTCACAACTAAACTAACAAGGTATATAACCCAGGAGAGTGCGATAAAATTAAAAAAAAAAAAAATTGCCCCTTCTTCGATACAATGTCACCTATCTCTCAATATAACATAACTGGATGTATTAGTTTTCTGTATCTTGGAGATTCTCTTCAGGATATCCGCAAAAGCCTTTTTATCCTGTACATAGCAAAGAACACAGAAGCGAAATTCAACCTTTTGCAGTGCAAAGTAAAACAAACTCCCTAAAAGCCATACGTACATACATACCACGGTTTATATATCAGTATGGTAGAACTAGGGATTCATTAAGCCAAACTACCATAAAATATTCACAATTTTAGATTCCCGTGTTCGACTTTGCACTGATCAGTCAATTTCGTTCCAAATAGTACTAAATGTTAGCTCTACAGAATTGTGAGATGTAGCATAATTTGCAAGAACCTAGGAATCGAGTTTTATTCCTTACACAGATTTAGCTAAAAGGCCTTCTATTAAGATCACAAAACAAGCTGAGAAGCCCGCATATACAGACATAAGAATCACTAAGCAAAAATTGCAGCTCAATAAAGGAAAGGCAAAATTTTTGGTAGAGCTTACCTCTGGACTTCTTAGCCTTGCTCTGAATTTAGCAACAAGATCCTGTGTGGTCAATGGAGTCTTCTGCATCAAAACAGCCCTGATTTCTTCCTCACTCACAGGTCCAGAAACAATGGGGGAAGAACCACCTTTAGATGATGGTGCTGGTGGTACACCTTTTGCAGGAGCATTATTTTTAGATGCAGACCCGTTTTCATCTTTGACAGTTGATTTTGGTTCCTGATAAATGGATGGGAAAGGAAACTTAGTGTTTTCAAATGGGATGAGAAATTTCGACAACACTTAAAAAGAAAACCTTTTGGATGACCTTTCAAATTTAATTTTCTAATACTTGAAAGTTAAAATCTTTTTGAAGGTGCTCCAATACAATAAGCAAAAGATAGATTGTGTTTGGAAACATCAATTTGAAAAAGCTTCACACTAAATAGAGTGCACGAATGAATGATTGAGAAATCAAGTGGAATAAATAAATAAATAAATAGGATGAGTTCGGATAAGTTCAGAAGTGTTCTTTCATCCATTTTCAGTTAAAAATATAAGTTCACATGGCTTTTTATTTTATTTCACAGGAATTGTTGCAGTATAAACATGAATCATGGAGTCGTATTGGTGATAAAATATGCATAGATTCATTCATGTATCATAAGATATGAAGTCATTTAAGATTCATCTTGAGATATGTATGGATCAGCCGACAGCCAAAATGTATCGAATTGTTAGTTTTGGTTTTCGATGTTTATTTTAAAAAAAAACTACTTGGCATAAAAAGAGAGGTTAAAGTGGTTTTAAAATGAATTTGGAAACCATTTTACCTTTCTTTTTAAAAAAGGCTTTTTATTGTTGGGTTTGACTTTAAGCTTTGAGAAACCTCTGCCTTATCGATAATTATTTATATAAAAAGAAAAAAGCTGCAACTATTTTTTAAAACTGAAAACCAAAATAAACTGAAAATGAAAACTAGTTTTGGTTTCTAAAAATTAGAAAAAAAATTTATCTGTGGATCAAAACTAAAGCACTCAAGTGAGTTTGGAGAAACAATGACGTACATTTTCTATTTTGACCTTCTTTGGTGGTGCACCATTAGTGGATTTTGTTTCCTCATTGAATTTTCTCTTCCCCTTTGAAGGCTTTGAAGTGGATACAGTTCCCCGAACAGTTCCTGTTATTGCAGGTTTTGAAGGGCTATTGTCAGTGGGTTCTTCCTTAGGTGCACCCTTCTGCTTTGAAACAATCACAGGAGGAAGGCCAGCCTCATCATCCACCTAGACAACCCAACTGACCCGTTAATGGAGGAAAAATGCTCAAATGAAATTTAGGCTATTGGTTTGAATAAGTCATTCCCCCTGTTAAAGGTCACAGCAAAAAAAGTAACCCGCTCCTTAAAAAAGGATTGCACTCATTGCAGTTAGCACCAAGTTGTATTTAACTTGCATGTTACTAGAGGCCTACGGAAAACTTAAACTAGATCTACCAAAATAATTTAAAACGGAGAATTGTAAGAAAAAAGTAACTAGATCTACCATACATCATCATCGTAATCATCATCTTCAGCGTCAGATTCATTTAGACTACTTGTACGTAGCAGCTTCTTCAGCTCTTTCCCAGATTTACTCAGACCTCCCCCTTCTTCATTTTCTTCATCTTCATCCTCGTCATCCTAAAATTATATTAAAAAAAGTAGTTCAAGAAAGTATGTATCAAAAACCAAATTTGAATATTTATATTCCACTCCTTTTTATATAAATTTGTAAGTTCAATAAGCTAAATGACATCAAGGGAAATCATGAGGGTTGGTTTCTAAAACTGCATCAGTCAATAATTAAATTCAAAATACAAAGAGTAGAACATCATAAATGCCAAATATCACAAAATGACTGAATGTATAAAATAGCATGCATCCATGTAAATAAGGAACCAAGGAATCCATTAAATGAGAACACATAAAAAATACCTACTTCAGTCAAGTCCTAATATTCTAAAAATAGGCTGTGTTACTCTCCGAAAGTAGTCTTCTACAGGAAATTCCTCAAAGTGGTTGTTTGAATAATGAGTTGACAAAAACTATTTCCTCGTTTACCAACTTTATTTTACACCAGATTCGTAGCATCAAGTGTGAATATAGGGCAAATTGAAGTAGCAACTATATCCAATCAATTTTACACCCATAAATAAATCTATACAACATCCATCTCAAGACCAATTGTTGAAGTAGCAATGAGACATCAATGCCATAAAATAACAAAATTCAGCAGAACATCTAGCTTCTTACCCACAAGTATTTGTGGAACTTCAACTAACCTGCTTGATTTCTGGAGGAGCAGGAACTTCAGAAGCCAAATCTTCCCTTTCCTCAGGATTGTTGCCAACAGCTTCATCATCATCAGTGAAAATCTCTTCATGCTCCCAATCATCACCTATACATATGTACAAGTATAATAAACAATAGAAAGAATAAGCATATAGCTATGAAGTATTCTTCAAACTTTCCTCAAGAGTTTAAACAGTAAGAACCTCGTAATCCCTCTGATTCTTGATCAGTTAAGATTAAATACTTCAACAAAATGGGAACATTCTAGCAAAGGATGCCAATTAGACATAAAAAGACTAATCAAATCGATACTCAAGAATAATAAGGCAAAGCAAAACATAACCAGTATACTCACATCGGGAACCTGTTTAGAATATACTTCAATAGACTATAATTAGTTGGCATCAATTAAAAATCAACTTTTGGAGAAGCCGATATCAGGGAGTTGTTTCAAATTAACTTATAAAAGTGTTAATTTTAGTTTGTGGAGAAGTTTAGAACAACCCTAGGTATTGATAAGTTAAGTGTAATGTAATAGACCCATGTGAATGATGGATCGTTTAATGCTTGTTTCAGGCCTATTGACCTGCTATATGAAAATATATTCAAGAAGGAAAAATGACTGTCACAGACAGCTAGTGTTGTAGTTAGTTAAGTGATGATATTTTGTTAGGAGTATGCAGTTTACAGGAGACAACGAGAAGGCGTGAAATAGAGTTTGGATGCGGGAGTAAGGTTTTCCTCTGGCAGAGAGAGCACTGTTACAGGAACTGAGGCTCTGATGAGGTGCATTAAGTTGTGGACTGAGTGTAAATATATTCCTTTCAATAATAAAATAATTATTTTTTTCTTTTGGTTTCATCTCAGCTAGTGTTCTCCGGTTGGATCTAGCCACACAATCCAGCCGCATCAAAGGCAAAATACACAAAAGTCCAAACCTAACAATATGAAGTCTCAACTCAGTTTGATTCATTTAGAGAATTTGTTTGATTTTGAAATTTAACACTAGGCATAAACCTCCAAAACAACGAAAAAATCAAGGAAGAAACTGAGAATGATGTACATTGTAGACTTCATTTAAAAAGAGGCATAGTATATAATATAAAAGAATTGCATCCTATCATCCCCAATATGTTAATTTAACATATACCCATTCGGATATATATATATATATATATATATATATATATATATATATATATATATATTTTGGAATATATAAAAAAAGAAATAATATCTGTACAAAAAAAGAACTTATAAAAAAAAAAATATTTACACTATAACAACCAAAATATATATATAAAATATATACACACATATATATATATATATATATATATATATATATATATATATATATATATATGGCATGGAATTTAACAGCAAAGAGATCATCACTGCACAAAACCAGCACTTAAAATAATAACCATCACAACCATTTTTATCAGAAAGTAGAAAGTACAATTGCCTACCCTTTTCGATGTCATCATCATCCAGATCAAGGTCTCCTCCCCTTGGACCTTCGTCATCATCATCACCACCTTTTTTGTTTAGTCCAAGTCTACTCCTCCTTCCTACCTCCCCATCTTCATCCTCTTCTCCTTTATCTGATACATGGCCTTCATCATCGTCAGTTTTCTTACTGCTTTTCCCTCTCCCGCCTGCAATGCTCTCCTTCTCATCAAACCTACCACGTTCACCAAATGCAGCTGGCCCATTATTTGCTGCTTTCATCATCCATCTTTCATATCCATCAGCAGTTTTCTTTCTGTTCTTCATTTTCTCTTCTGCTTCCTCCAGTGTCAATTGTTTATATTGTGCAACCTTGTTAAAGTTGTACCTAAATTTTAAAATTATAAAGAAAGGGCATACAATATCACATATGTGTCTACTGTCTTTGACAAGCAAAATTCTCAGACTTTTGAGTGATGCAAGTATCCCTCACTTTAGGTCTCAAACACATATTCTTAATTACCAAAAATATTTTCCAAAAAAAAGATTTAAAAAAGTGGTAATCACTTGATAAATGATATTTAACATGTCAAGACTAACTAAATATTTTCCTAAAAGGCCCCTTACCTATTACGGTTTTCTTTACTAGAAATATTAATTATGGATTAATGTTGAGATCTTACATAAAAGAGAGATATGACCAATATAGTACATTAAAAGATTTTACAATCCTAACCATTCAAGTTGGTTTATGGGATTGAGATAAGTCCTAAGCATATCTTGTCAATGTAGAATATTAACATCATCGCATGCCCAAAATATATAGTCATATCTAGCCACTGTGGAATGTTAACACACCTTCACCTGCCCAGAAGGAGGGATATCTGATGCATCAACAAATATCGGTGAGCCACAAACAACAACCTTAAAGCTTAAGAATAGAAATCTAGAACATACACAAATGCAGGTGATCCATTGCAACACCCCACTTCCTTCAGGATCGATGCTTGCCCCCTCCCCATTAGGGTTGGCAAAAGGGCCCAACCAGGCCATTTAGGCTCACCCTGGCTTTAGCCCTCTAGAAAAAAGTCAGGGCACACTATTCAACCATAGTAAGGACAGGTTAGGAGCCTTGGTCTAACCTGCCAAAGAGCAGGCTAACCTCATGGTTTTTTATTTATTTATATAGATATGTTAAAAACACATTTAATTTAATAAATCAACTTAATATTTTACACACATAATATAAACTATTCTAAGAAACTACCAGCTGAAAACACCTCCCTGTCCAATGGTAGGCCAGACCAGCTGCACCCCTACTCCCCACAAACAAACACTAGACCTTTGAGTAATTTGGCCTCACTCAACTTCCTAGGAAACATCATAGGAGGAAACATCAGACAGAATCTTTCCGTTCTTGATTTCAAGAAGCAGCTCCTTTATTTTTCTCATGTCTGGTATGCTTTCTTTTACCATACTCGTGTCTCTTCTCAAGTCTGAAATCCTCTTCCGTTGTTCTCTAGCCCATTTCTCCAAAGCACTCACTCTACTTTCTATTATGCCACTCAGGTATCCAGCAAGTTGAACCACTTGTTATGTGCCTTCTAAAGAGAAAATGTATAAAATGTATTATTCAACAATTATCAACTCAGAATACAAGCATCCATTTGCATAGGAAAATTCCTCCTTTCACACAGGGTACTCCCTGTTACAACAACTAAAAACCTTCCTATCTCCACATCCCACAAGATAAGAATATAGACTTTCTCGAAAAGTCTCACCCCCCATGCCAATTAACTATTTAACTACTGTTATTTTAAATTTCTTCCTATAATACACTTTCCAAACCCTCTCATCACTTCTCTGCTTAACAAATCCCCTCACACCTAGAAATAGACATCTAGAATGTAGAGGGATACAGGTAATTCAATGACAACTCCAGTATAGGCTTTAATATTATCTTAGGATTTGGCGAGCCTAACTCAATCCATCAAAGTCAGTTAGTATGAAGATTCTAAGACTTATAAGAACTACATTGGTCATATCCCTAATCTATGCAAGATCTCTACAGTCAACATCATTCTCACAACTATTTTCATGTCTTCATGCATACCCTCACCACACATTTATGTTTCTTTCTTTTCCTCTCTTTACCTTCTACTTGGTAAAAAGTTCACTCCTTGCTATTGAGGGAATCAAAACTGCCATTGATATTTTCTGAGGAAAGTCATTTAAAAACTGTCACTTTGTCTAAGTTACCACGCTTGCCCTTTTCTGGGTTTGATAACCCTTTTGCAAGAGTGACGATATTATAATCTTGTACCTCTTCAACCGTTTTCAAAGAGATAATATTTTAAAAAAATAATAACCTATTCTACCATGTACTTGAATAAATATCCAATAAAACATTTTCGTTCGCTTGGAAAGACCACATAATGAATTTGGTTGTAAGCATAAATAAACATCGGAACATCCCAATTACAGAAAAACAAAATTCTCAACTTTAACACAACCAACATACCAAGAACCAGCAGGAATGGCAACAAATTCTTTTCTTTCCATCATTAGCAGGTAATACGTAGCTGATTGTGCACCTTCGAGATGACCCTGGAATTGAGACTGACCAGTTTCGTCTTCCAAGAGCCATGGTTTGTTCTTGTACTTCTCCTATGTAGTGCAGCAAGAAATTTATTAAGGAAATAAACACAATGATCCATAACAATTCAACAGCAATTCATTACCCAATGTTCACATGACTAAAATGTTCACTACAGTCCCGTGGGAATATCTTATCCATTATAAAATATGGTGCTCAAGCACTGCTTTCAGACATACTCAATGGTAAACAGTCACGTTGAAGAATATAAGAGTGGAACAGTAATTGCACATTGGATTATAGGTTCAATACCCGCAAAGCATCGGTGACTTGGCGGCTCTGTAATCCCTCCTTCTGCAAGGCCCACTTGTTTTCAGCACTTTTCTTTTTCGAAAAGTCAGGCAAACCAGATACAAATCTCCCAATGAAGTAATGTTTGTCACTGCCAGAGGTAGCGCGAACGCTATATTCCTGTCACAGAAATTACGTTAATCCCTCGCTTCCAAAAACAAGAATGACGTACCCTAGTTCTAGTTCTAAACGGATTCACAACCTAATCACAACACTGGAATGAACTGAAAGCAAAATAAAATGTCATCCAGTAAAATTTAATTCCAATTCAGAAAAGGAAAAAACAAAAACAGGTAATGCAGGGGACAAAAAAAAAAGTAAAAGAGAGCGGGAACATAGATCGAACTCGAATCAAGCGAGTAACGGTGACCCCACAATCAACGCATTTTGCCTTGTTCTCCGCCATGGTCTTGCCACAGGTCAAGCACAGAGTCATGTGTTTGCAATTGCTTCCATAAAGATCGGTGGTTGAACCACATCCGCCACACGTTGGCTTCAATAGCAGGTCAATCGACATCTTCTGCCTTTCAATACCAAAGTTTGATCTTCCAATGCCAAAAACTAACAGTCTAGGGTTTAACACTCTAACTCACTCGCAATTTTTGGCGCGCGGGCTTTTACATTTCAACTCGGATTCCATTTATTATTAATAGTTAACCATGGTTCATATTCTGCGTATCCTCCTCCTTGACTTCGTCAAATCAGGTTGGGCTTATCTCTTTTAAAACCGTTTCAGCGTCTATTTGCATGCACCTTAGTTTAATTATCTATGACTATTGATTTATAACTATTAATAAAGAAAATTGTTTTTTATAATTTTAGGTAAATGGCTTTTTTTTCTTATTTTATATTTATTAATATAAATTACTTTATTAAGTATTTTATCCTTTAGATTTTTTAACTATTTTTATAATATTTATATTTATTATTATAAGATAAAAGTGAAAATACTTGTTTATAATACTTGCCACCAGCTATATTTTAACCTTAATTTTATATACACACAGATGAAAAAAAAAAAATCATGTCTATCCAATGCGCAGGTAAAATTTATGAGAGTAGTAAATGATATTTGTGAATAATGAATATAAATACTTAGTAATTCGCTTCTAATCCGCTTTTCAATTTCAAATTTGATTTTATATTTTTTTATTCATTTAAATTTATATTTTAAAGAAACTAAATTTATTTACATTGATATTTTATTAAATAATTTAATTTGAATGGTAATTAAAAATTATTTTTTTTAATCTAAATTTATATTTTAAAGATTTTTTTATATAATTTTATTTAAATTTAAAAAGAAAATATGAATATACACAAAGTATATTCAGAGAGAGATTCGGATACAATATTACCTTTTCACAACAATTTTTTGATAAATTTAACAAAATTTCTAAAAATAGAATTAAAACAGATTAAATTTTTATTTTTTAATTAAAATAAAATAATAAAATAATGGTTTTTTCCTGTAAGGAAACTTTGTCAGGAACTTTGTTAAAAAGTTTGTTAACCTATAACTCTTTCATTAATACCAACATAACTGATAACGGAAATTGGTACTATTCATATTGTCATCTGTACACCCGATCTAATCACTAAAAATTAAGTAAAACTTATATTCATTCACTTTAACTAATGAAATCTAAATAAAATTTGATATTAATATAATAATTTTATTATTATATTAAAAATAATATATAAATATTTATTATTTTGAATAAATTATTTGATTAAAATTGGGAGCCAAACTACATGTTGACAAGATTATCCATGAAATCAATAATATGATTTTCTTCCTCCAAACTAAATCCTTTTTGTTATTGCTAAAATTACTGGTTTTAAACAAGATTAGAGATAAATAAACAATGTAGAAAGAAACAAGTAAACACGAAGGCGAATTCAACTCAAATAACAATAACTAAGGATTAAGCATCACTGGTGGAAGAGGTGAGTTCACTCCTAAAGCCAGTCCTTTTTAATATCAAAAGTGTAGTTGATCTCCAAATACAACTTGTTATCATCATCAACAAACTGAAAAACATCACACAAAATACAAGGTCAAATAATTATGTATCAAATATCAAATCTAAACATAAAATATGTCTCACTCATATAACTTTCTGGACTGAATTTGAATTCATAATTAACAGTGAGTGGTTAAATGAGCACACATGAAACCTGGCAACAAATTTATTAGAGCATTTATTATTGATGCCAAAGAGATTAATTTGTGCTCACTTCATTTCCAAAACAAGTCACAACATCAACACTGACAAGTTGGACACAGACAAGAATTTAGGATAGGTTAAGTTTTCGTTATTTAATGCACTGCTGGTAGATCTCGTGACCATTGCAGGCTTGGATTATTCAATGAAGTCATATGAAATAGCAACTTTGAAATGTTACATTAAAGACTTACTCTGAATTAGATTTAGTTTCGATTTTTCGATAATAAATTGATTTGAATTAGATTTAGTATCGGTTTCTCGGTAATAATATGTCTGGTGCTACGAGAATTATTAACTACTTTACCTTGGATCTAGCTGAATATGTCCCTCTAGCAAAGAGTCCTGATGGTGTTGTCTCTTCAGGCATCTCATGAGTGTAAGGTTCTGCTTGAGGGCTGAATGTTCCGATCATCTCTTTGGTGCTGTCAACTGTAACAACGTATGGAAGTGGAAGAAGTTAAAAGTTAGACAATGATTCATAATTTAAGGAACTGGAATCGAAGTATTTGGTTGGTACGAACGTACGTACCCTTGAGACCGGTTTTCCATACAGTGTTGGTGTATTTGAGACCTGAAACAATATTATGGCTCACCTGGAAAGTGAACATCAGACTGTAACGGCTTCCTTCTTTCAGAGTAAACCATAAACCTTCGGGATTTCCTGACTCTGGTATGGGAAGAACAATGTCTTCTCTACCAGCTGCCTTGATTGCAAGGCTCAGGATCTTCACTTCTGGCTCCAGAGATTCTTAATCGCATTCATAAAAACACCCCACGAGTTATCATAAGTTTATGATTCAATAGCCAAAAAGGAACAAACAAAAACATGAAACATGAAACATTGTCTGAGATAATCAAAGAAAACAGAAAGAAACTGTTAAAGGTTAAAGGGTACGTAGCGTTTGAAGAAGTAATTACCACCAACAGCGTTGATGTCAACACTGCCAAGAAGCTGTTCCTTCCACCTCCTCAAGCTCTCATCATCCTAATAAGATCTCAAGGAGAAAAGGCATGAATGATATGAAAATGTTTGTTTTGAAAAGTACATAAAGAAAGAAAGTGAAAGAATTGCATGTAAGAGATGTGAACCTTATCCTTTTCGAGTTGCTCTTTCAAAGTGCACTGGGGACCCAAGTCGATCTTCCTCTCGACATCCTCTTCTTCATCCTCGGTGGGAGCAGGAATGGAACCTTCACTCGTGTGTCTACTGAGAGCGGTCCCTCGTTCGTCGCCACTTCCCTCGTGGTGCGTTTCGGGAGCGTCTGGTGCTGCACCCTCCTTGCCTTTGTCATCAAAACCCATGCTTTTTGCCGTTGGAAACCACCCCAATGGCCAAAGACATCAACGGTGGCGAAACCCAGATGGCAGCTTCACGAGAACCACCACCTAGCTAGCTAGCTAGAGACACAATTGAAATCCGCTCCAACGTGCAAAAGGGTTGTGCTAAGATAGATAGATAGAGTGAGTGAGTGAGAAAGAATTGAATAGTGCGTTCAAGAAGAAAGGGTTGATTCAAGAAATGAGTGTTGCAGCAAGAAGGCAAAGAAGAGAGGTGAAGAGTGCAAACAGAGAAAGAAATGGTCTTTTGTGGTGATCCGCAATTCACAAATATTCAACCACAAAAATGGGAGAGACTCCTCTTCTTCCTCCTCTCATCATCATCATCATCATCGTGAAGGTCACTCTTCTAGCACTAACTCAAAATAAATTATTTTTTTATTTTTAAAAACCATTCAAACCCAAGATAGTAACCAAGAAGACCAACCAAACATATATAAAACAAATCACCAAAAAAAAAATAGAAAAAAAATGGTTTGAGTTTTTGTTCTGGTTTTAGTTGGGTGGTGAACTAAACATGGAGTTTGACTCCTTCACTTCTTTTTATGGTAATACAGTTCCTATCAACAAATACGTTAAGATTAATTTCACAATATACTACAGGCTGGTCACCTAAATTTTTTAAAAAATGATACCTCGTAATAATAATAATAATATATTTTATTATTGTAAATTATGTAATATTAGATGGAAATAACTTTATAGAGAAAAATGAGAACAAACTATTACAATTAGAGATGGCAAATAAACCCGTGCCCGTAGGTATCACCCGAACCCGTATCCGTTTTGACGGGGAATCCCCGCTTTGACTGGGTATGGGTATGGGTATGGGTAATACCCGAAATTTTCAACTGGGGATGGGGATGGGGATGGGGATATATATATACCCGCCCAAATACCTGTC
>Ga0099822_1002367_pt1 | contig 23398 bp, 15 predicted proteins | sample CowpeawhiteBW_FD_76839 | JGI IMG/M metagenome (GOLD analysis project Ga0099822, IMG submission 76839) | Root nodule microbial communities of legume samples collected from California USA - Cow pea white BW | ecosystem: Host-associated > Plants > Roots > Nodule | place: USA: California | collected... | reverse complement strand
CATTTAATAATAATACCTCGTTTCCCAAAACACGGGAAATGTAAAACTTCATTAAATTACCAATAAGTCCATAAATACAAAACTGTGAGTTTAGTCAAGTAGGCCATGAGCCTTTACATCATAATTTAAATTAGAATAATAAAAACGTGAACATAAAAATTCCCATAATCATTGCCTCTCCGCAGCTAAGCCTCACCAGCTCCACCTGCATCATGAACTGCTCACGTGTACCGCATACACGATCATCGCCAAACACAAGCAGATAGGGTGAGCTAACAGTTGAAACACACAAAAATATACCAAACATACATATACATTTATAACCAATACAAATAATATAACAATAGCACAAACTCTTTCTTTATACTGCATGGCCACAACCATATAAAATATCCTTTCTTTTCCCACAGAACCTTACTCCATTTCCATCACATGGCCACCACCATGTACACCGATGCACCTAGTTGAAGTCTCGTTACCTTCCCTCCACATGGCCACCACCATGTATAGTAGGTACATCAAGAAACCTCGTTCCAGTTCTTCTCATGGCCACAACCATGTTAGCAGTGTTCTACATCTTCTATTGAGTATCTCAAGGTGCCTTGCTGCCACATCTATCGACCACAACCGATAGAGCACGTGCGGAAACCATGCTACGGATCACACACCGTAACGCTAGGTGGAGTTCCCAAGTACGAACATAGTCCGTAACGTCCCAGGACTACCAAAATCGTCAGCAACCACTAAGGAGGGCAATCCATCTGGACCCATCTGTAGTGGCCACAACCAGCACACTAACATCGACACACTCGCCAACCCAAGCCACAACTCAAGGTTCCTCGTGTTCATCCGCTATCCCGAGCCACAACTCAAAGGAAGTCATTCTGGGCCACAACCCATAGAATACCACGTGCTTAACCCCTATCCCGAGCCACAACTCAAGGATACGTTCTGGGCCACAACCCATGGAACACCAGCAAGCCTACCATTAGAATTACCTTAGAAGCCTTATAGACCACGCCTTACAATTTCCATTAATATAACAATAACTCAGGCCTTGAACGCTCAATAACACCCTTGCTCACTTAGGCCAAAAGCCTTTATTCCACCAATCCAACCTATCTCGCTTAAGCTAGATCCACTAGCTTGGGCGAGCCTCTAGAAGCTCTATAGTACACGTACTCTCGCTTAAGCGACCTCACCCTCGCTTGGACGAGACCCTCGTTTGCCCAGAATCATAATTCATCTCGTCCAAGCGATGAGTTCAACCAAACTGCACAAACCACCCTCAAAATCTCGCCTAGGCGAGAGACTCTCGCCTGAGCGAGATGTCCCCAATAGCACCCTTCAACATGCTCGTATCCTCGCCTGAGCGAGACATGCTCGCCTAAGCGAGATGACCTGTCGCTCAGGACCAGACCCCCTCGCCTACGCGAGATGATCGCGTAACACAAGGATTTCGTCTCTGCCACTCTCGCCTAGGCGAGCCTGGCTCGCCTGAGCGAGAAATGCAGACCCTAAATTTGTTCACACACGTACACCAGCAACCATGCCTAATTCAACACTCCAAAACATACCAGAACAGTGTACACATATTGGAACAACATATAGGCATAATTTTTGACTCTAAAAGGTTCTCAAACTTCCAGTTTACACAATTTTCATCATAGCTCGTGCATGAACCCATTATATTCAGAAACTTAGGTCACATTTTCAATAAAATAGTACCAAACTCATAAACCCCAAGTCTCACCCCCTATAAAACGAATTCATGGTACAAAACATATCAGAATCACAAGCATACAATAGTTTAGACGAAAATTCGGGTTCAGCTCCCCTAACCTGAAATTTCCTCGCTTAAAGCTTGAAATTGAAGGATTCCTTTGATCACCAAGGACTGACCGTACCACCACTTCCGTTTCCCCTCTCTACTTCACTCCCAATTCTCCTTTCACTCTCAAATTTCGTCCTCCCTCTAAAGCTCTCAGAAAACAGCTTTCCAAACCCTATTCTCTTCTCAAAAGTTGCCTTTTATAGGTCTTAATACTTGGTAAGGTAAAAAAAACGAGAATGTGATTGCATTTTTGGGTTTTATTGCTATTCAAGGGCCATTACTTGATTATTTCTCAGCCCTTTAGCTACCCCCTTTCTGCTTGGTCTTTACCACCCTTTCCTATTCAGCCCACAATTAATTTTTTAACAAAAAGAGTTAAATTTTGACTCACCAAGGTTCGAACCCATGACCTTCCCAATGCCAAATCAAAGCTAAACCACCAAGCCAACTTATGTTTCTTTTCTGTTTGAGTTGTATTTCAAATTTCATGTCTAGCTAAGCTTTTTGTATTGATTCCTTGAAGAAATTGAATTGAAACCATAAGGTTACTATTCTGTAGCGCATTTCCATTCCAGTTTTGTCTTCATCTTGTTCAATCCTTGTGTATTTGAATGGAAACTTTTTTTTGTGATGCTTAATCATGGTTTCTTGTTTTCTACACTTTTATAGCCCCTTGTTCATGCTTAATGAGTTTGGGTTCTACCAGAGTTGCTTAATTTGTGTGTGAGAAGTTGAAAGATATGTGCTCTGCTTAATGGCATAATGAACCTGTGTTAATCTTCACCTAGTTGGTTAATTTTGGGTTTCATGAGAGTAAATTGGATAGGATAATTAATTTCGTATGTGATTTCTGCCAAACTAACCCCCTCCCTCCCCCCTCCCCCTGCCGCCCGCCCTTTTATTGAATCTATAAAGCTTTGATTGAAAACAATGATCATTGAAAGACGACCTTGGATTAATTCCTGAGTACTGCATTTATATGTTTTATTTGGTTCTTTACAACCTCTATTAATATGTTTATGCCTTACTTTCTAATTGATGTTAGTAGTTTTGTTATTATGTACTGGACTAATAAACACATCTTGGGAGTCCTAATAATTTATTATTTGTAAAAAGAATAATTCTTAGTTATTATTCAGCTTAAACATTCTTTTCACCAATTCTTTCCACTATTTTCATCACATCTCATTACAAACTACTAACTAAAATATTCTTAGTTGGAAGATTTTGAGTTTTTGTTGGAGTTCTAAAGAGAAATAAATTGATAGAGGAAAGAACTTATTTTTTATTCACTAGTAGTACATTTATAAATCAAATAAAAAAATTATAAGCAGCCACGTAACCAAGATTTTAGGAGACGTTGATAAACCAAAATGACTTGCTCCTAAAGTCCAGGGACACCTATTGACTTAGGAAAATAAAAATCTAAATGTAGTTACAAAAGTAAATGTTTAACACTCCTGCATACTTGAGGAACTACAAACTCCAATTTTTCTCATCAATAGTTCAAATTTTCGGGTAGACAAAGGTTTGGTAAACATCTAGCCAATTTATCTTTAGACTTGTAGAAGTTCACTTCTCCATTTTGCTACATCTCCCTTAAAAGGTAGAGAGATGTTGAAAGTATTAGTTTTCCCATGACATACTAGATTTTTTGCAATTGCAATTGTTGCCTTGTTGGTTGTCAACAAAAACCTCAATTTTAGGTTTATGCTGAATATGTAAATGACATAAAACCTTTTTCAACCATAAAACTTGATTTATAGTTATTGCTGCGATGAATTTAGCCTCTATAGTGGATTGTGCTACAACCTCTTACTTCTTTGTGCACCATCAGAAAACTCCTGAACCTTCCTAGGTTGAAGCAATATCCTTAAGTATTTTGCATGTCATCATAACATCCAGCCCATTCACTATAAAAAATCCACACAACTTGAAATTTGTACACTTCTCAAACTTGACACCATAATCAACAATGCCTTTCACATACCCCGATATTCTTTTGGCTGCTTTTAAATGCATTTCACTAGTACAATGCATAAATCGAGATAAGAGACTTACATCAAATAGAATGTTTGGCCTTGTTGGAGTGAAGTACATTAGACATCCAATCAAGCTATTGTAGTATCCTTCATCAACTTTATCAAAAACATCTTCCTTGATGAACTTATCCCTTTGACTCATTGGTGAGCTAACTTTTTTACACTCCTCCATTTGAAATTTCTTCAATATTTCCTTTGCATATTTTATTTGGCAAATGACATTTCATCTCCACTTTGTTTGATCTCAATTCCAAGAAAATAGACCATGAGACCAAGACCCATCATTTCTTCAAAAGCTTGCATCATTTCTTGCTTGAACTCCTAAACCAACTTTGTGTCATCTCTAGTTATTGAAAGATCATCAACATAGAGGGAACCTATGAGAAGGTTATTTCCCTCAAGTTTCATAAAAATAGTGGACTCAGAAAAAAATTTTGTAAAACCAATGCTTAATAATAAGTGATCATTTATCCTATTGTACCAGGGCCTTGGTGCTTATTTTAGGTCATACAGAGCATTTCTTAGTAAATAAACTTTCTTCTTGTAGAACTCCTTTTAAAAGAGTTGATATGACATCTAATTGAAATATTTTCCAGCCCCTGTGCGCAACTATACTTAGCACTAATCTAATTGTATCTAATCTAAACATAGGAGCAAATGTGTCAGAATAATCAACACAAAAAATTTGTGCATACCAATTTTCCCTAAGTCTGGCCTTGTACTTATTGATTGAGTTATTATTTGCGTTAAGCTTTGTTCTGAAAACCCATTTGACTTCAATGACTTTTCTATTTTTAGGCATGTCAACCAGCTCCCACATTTAGTCTTTTTGTATCATAAACGTCCTCCTCCATTGAATTTTTCCATTCTTTAAGTTTTAGTGCTTCCTCACAACTACCAGATTCACAAATTGCTACATTACATCTTTGATAGATGTTAGACAATAACCTAGTGCCTCTAATCGGAGGATCATCTCCTAATTCATCTTGCAACAGTTTTATGGTTTGGTCTCCAAGATTATTATCTGCTATAATTTGTAGGAAATTATGTCAGGTTTTGTGAGTTCTTCCAATCCCATTGTTGACTTCATTGAAATATACATCTCTAGTAATAGTCATCTTTCCGATTTGAGGATGATATACTTTGTATTCTTTTGAAACGGAATTGTAACCCACAAAGATGCCCGAAATTGCTTTCTTATCAAGTTTGCACATTTAACTTAGCAACATAAGCAAAACAATCACAACTAAATACTTTAAGAAAAGTTAGAGAAAGTTTATACTCATACCAAGCCTCAAATGGAGTTTTATCTCTTAAGGCCTTGGTTGGAAGGTGATTTTGTAGGAAAAATGTTGTATTAACCACCTCTGCCCAAAATGTTTTAGGAAGCTCCTTGTCATGCAACATGCATATAGCCATCTTCATCACAAATTTGTTTCTCCTTTCACTAACCTCATTTTGCTGAGGAGTGTAAGGAGTTGTTAATTTATGCTCAATTCCCGCTTCTTCATAAATTTGTTTAAATTTTGTTGATGTATACTCCTTTCCATTGTTTGATCTTAGAAATTGAATCTTGTAGCCACTTTGAGTTTCCACCATTTTCTTGAACTTTACAAATACTCCAGCCACTTCATGTTTGAATTTTAAGAAACAAATCTAGCACATTCTTGTAAAATCATCTATGAACATAACAAAATAGAGACTACCTTATAGTGATGGTGTTCTTTGAGGTCTTGCAAAAGGCTCTCCATGTTGATTTAGGAAAAATGTTTCTAGTTTGTTTACAAAATTGGCAAGCATTACAATTTGGAAAATTATTAGAAAAGGTTGGTACACCTCTTGACATGTCGTTCTTCTTTATTTTCAACATTCTTTCAAATGACAATGACTAAGTCTTGTGCCAGAATTCTATGAGATTGAATTGAGTATAATAGGCTGCCTGCTCTCCCTTGGATCATATGAGAAGCTTATTTCTTTTACCTTTCATTTTAACCCTTAAAACCTCCCGACTTGCAATGTCATAGATAAGACAATGTTAATGTTCAAAGGACACACTTTAAATCCCTTTTCCAACAACTAGCCTACACTTAGCAAATTTTGATCAATATCAGGTACATAAAGAACATCTGATATTGCTTTTGTACCTAAGCTCGTTGAAATTACTATGGTTCCTTTTCCTTTTGCAGAAATATAGCCACCATTCCCTATTCTGATCTTTGAGACTTTAGTTGGCTTTAAGTCCTTGAATAGAGTTTTGTCATACGTCATGTGCTTGGTACAACCATTGTTAATCAACCAGCATTTTGAGTTACTCTTTGCTGAAAAAGATGTTGCAGAAAAGCATATGATCTTCTTCATCTGGTCAACATCTCAGACATTGGCTTCATGTTGTTGAAATTTGCTTCCACAAACTACAACTTCATGCCCAAGCTGATTACACTTACTACACTTTGCGTCTGGTCTTTTACAACATCTGAATTGTGGGTAACCCAATTTTTCGTAATGTTGACAAGGTGGGTAATTTTTCTTTTTACCCCCGGCCTTTGATTGTAGTGTCTTCATTGCTGGTTTATTTATTCTTCTTAATGTTTGTCTTTCCATCGTGATGCTTTGTTGGTAATGCACCTTCAACCACTTGATCTAACTCATAAGCCTTCGTTGCTCTTAGGCCTATAAGGCACGTAACACCTTTGCCAAGGTAATCTTTGATAAATCCTTTGTGTTTTATAGGGTGGTTATGGATGCCTCATATCTGGCCTTATTACAAGGATTTTGTTTTGATAATTCTACCGTTAGAAAAATTAGTGCCAAGTAATCTTACCTTGTTAGCAATGCTAAGCAATTGGTCTCTCTTTAATGGTCTTAGACTCCTTCATTCTTTGGTGATCAAATTCTCACATCAAGTTCATACACTCATCTCCTGCATATTCCTCTGTTAGATAATCCCAAATTTCTTGTGTTGTCTTTATTGTCATTATTCTAGTGAAGATAGTTGTTGAAACTAATGAAAAGACATGATTTTGCCTTTACTTTCCAGGTTTTTTTCTCCTTGTGACTTTTGATCTGGGCCATGTTGGGATTTTCGGGTAGGGGAAGTACTTCATAGTCCTCTTCAATGACTTTGCAATGATCCAAAGCCTCTAGGTAAGCTCCCATTTTTACAGCCCAGAGATCATAGTTTGCCCCATCAAAGACAGAAGGTGCTACTTGGGAGAAACTTGATTCAGCATCCATTTTCACATGTCTGTAAGAAGATAGCTCGTGATACCAAATTGTTGGAGTCATGAAGAGAAATAAATTGATGAGGAGTAGGGGAGGAGCACTTTAACAGTTTTAAAACCGATATGAGGAAATAACTTATTTTTTATTCACTGGTACCAATACATTTATAATTCAAATAAAAAAAAAAAAAAAAACTGAAAGCAACCACATAACCAAGATTTTAACCAAGATTTTAAGAGACGTGAATAAACCAAAATGATTTGCTTCTAAAGTCTAGGGGCAACTATTGATCTAGAAAAATAAAAAAATAAATGCAGGTACAAAAATAAATGTTTAGTGGTTTTGAGTTGCCCTACGTTAATTTGTTCCCTCGTCGTGTTTTCTTTTCGTTTGTACAAGAAGAATCTTTCCTTTCTTTTCAGTTATTGTGCTTTTGAATAACCTTACACTGTTTGTTTGTGAATCATAGCATCTCCCTCCCTCTTGGTTTTTGCTTGTTTGTGGAACAATTCCTCTTCTTTCTGTTGTGATTTTGAATAATCTTACACTATTTGTTTGAAACTCACTACTTTCTTTACCTCCATCATGTCTTCTTTTGGTTTCTAGAACTCTCCTTCTCCCTTCTGCTTCCTTTGAATTATTATTGTCGCAAGCGTGTGCTCTGACATCCAAAAGAGCAACGAATAAGGACATGTTTGACAGTATAGTCAAATTCAAATTAAACCCTAAACCATATACTTTTGTTAACTGAAAAATATAGTTTTTGAGGCCATAACCATTTGTAAAACAAGATGGATGAAAATTTGACATGATATTATGACATGATTATTGAAAAATGGATCATATATAAGTGCATAATCTTGAACTAATCGTTGTGTAAAATTTGAAGAACTCTGATATATATATCAAACACTTACATGGTAAACTTCATAGGTTTTTGTGCGCTAGAGTTGGACTTCGTCAGCAGTGGTATGTGCATGAAACCAGTAACAGAAAGAGCCATGAAGAACTGAGTAAATTAAAGATTATTGTCAGAAATGGTTAATGCAGAAGTTGAACAGAGAGCCAAAACGTTAATATTTGGTACTGTGGTAGGATGCAGGTGGGATTTATAGGGAAAAAGTACGCAATAAAAGAAGAAAATTGTAAGATGCAATTGGTTGAACCTGTCAAAACTATAGGGGGGCGTCGCTATATTTTTAGGGATGGATGGTCTAATTAAGTGGCACGAATCATCATAAAAAAATAACATTGACCATGTATTTCTTGTACTACTTTTTTTATATTTATTGTTCATAAAATTATGTAATTGTGAAGGTTTACCTAATTTACATGCTTAAAATATATATATTTATAATATGTATTTATAAGTAAAGATTGCATATACAATTTTATTCAAAATAGTACGAATATATAACTATTATTTTGTTTTAACTTTAACAAATTCGACTAAACACAACACAAACTTATCAGGACTAAATTTTTGTTAATTTTTAGTAATAAATTTTGTTGCGGGGTGTACTCAATGAAAAAGAAATTAGGTTTTTAACATCAATATTCCAAATAAACAATAAATAAAGATGAAGTTGTTGGATTATGAAAATGAAATAAAAAAGATTAAATAAGAAGAAAGGAAAATTGAAAAGTAAAAGGGAGCAAAAATACTACTAAAACACTGTAAAAAAAATTAAAGTAATAATTATTAGATGATATGCTTAAACGTTTGAAAGTGAATAAAATTGAATATCTAAAGTAATAAATGCTAACAGCTTGCAACATATTTCAAATGCATAAATTAATGTAACTAAAATAATTGAAATGCGAAAACAATGCAATGCCTAATTGAATACTAATTAAAGTGGAATTGAAGGATTAAAGAAAAATTATGCCGAATACAATAAAAATCATAATAAAGATAATAAATTACTAACTTATCATGGCTAATGCATTAATAATTTAAATGTTTGGATGAATGACGAAGCAAGAAAATTACCAAATCAAAGGGGCTAAAAACAATTAGATATATATGTAGTTGATGAATGAATGCACCAAGCTTATAAAAAATTGAACCATGCCAAACAATTAAAGGGATATGAATTAAATGAAATGTATTAAAACGAAATTATAAATTTGATAACGTGCATTGCCAAGGGTTTAGTTAAACAGGTGCAATGAATTCAAATGGTAAGACTAAAATTAAAGGTACAAATTCAAAATTATCGCATAAATAAATGGTTAGGCATATAAAGTACTGGAGAATAAAATAAAAAAGACCCAGAATTGAACTAAGAAAATTTGGAATTTGAATTACCTTGAACGGATGCAAAACAAAAGTATTATAGCTCTCTTTAAGACGAGAACAAAAGAATAGACTAAGTGGAAAATGAGGGGCTGGAAAATTCTATTCTGAATCTCCCAGGGGGTGTGTTTTTTTTCCCTATGCCAAATCTCGTATTTATAGGGATCTAAAATAAATTCAAAGAATAATGAAAAAAATAAAAACTTAAAACAAACTCTTCAACTTTAGATATTACAAAGCTTCAATCTCGGAAATTAATGCGTGGATTTTTGAGTAGTAACAGATGCAACTAAAAATGGATTTGGACCTTGATATTACTGAGTTGTTGGACAGGTTGTAACCGGATACGAGGAAATCCGAAATAGAAAAGAAGTTAAAAAAAAAAAAATAGTCAATGTTGGCATACGTATAACTAAATTAAATATTAGATGTAACATCTCATTTAAATAATTACTTTAATTAAATATGTCGCACAGATCATATAAGAGGCGAAGATTCGGAGTATAAAGTCACTCCATATAATTATCCAAAATACACAGCAGGGAAAACAAGGCACACCAAGATGCCAATATAGAAGCAAGTACAAGAATCTAACAATAGTTGATAATATACCAACGGCCAAAACAGTACATGGGCCACAACCCTATGCAGCGGAATCATCCCTTCATGTTGACCACGAGTACCTCTCGCATATGCTCACATCAATAAATTGATGATCATCGCAAAAGGAGAAGAACCACATACAAAGCAACCAAACAAGCAAAAAAGTAAGCTAGAGTATAAAACGACTTATCATACCGATACATGCTATTTCGCAGACCAACGAATATATGTCAACCAATCATGTTATGACTTGCAAACAATACACTAAGACTCAGACTCGACTTATCTGAATACATATAACTTAGTCGGATTCAGCGGATGGTTGCACTTGTGGTGGATTTCCCTACTCACCCCTGAGCTAGGCCTCCTGCTACTCTCACTACAAGAGTCATTCCGCTCTATGTGAGACTAACTGACCCCTTAGAGCGTTAGAATGCAACCTTACCTTGAATCCTTACTAAATTATATAGATGGGGCACCACCATGAACTCCTACTAACAGGGGTCATGGAATTACGTCCCGACCAACTGAGGCACCACCTTGAGATCTCACCTAGAGATTCAAGGAATTACGTCCTAACCACACACAAATCATGTTCCAACAACCTAGTAAATACTTTGGCGCATATAAATCTCATGTCAACCTTTATGATCAACTCTCATTCATATCCCATGTCAAATCCATACCAACTCATCATTCTCAATCCATGAATCATTCCATACATGCCTCATACTCAAATCATGTTAAACTCATAAGTCACAACCCAAAATACATCTTGTTCATACAAAATCACTCAATTCATGCTTTAAAATGTACAATCAGTCCAAACATATGGCCAACATTCAAAAACAAAGAAACCACAGAACCAACACACTCTTCACTCAAATAATTAACTAAACAAATCAATTATCAGGAATGGACAACTTTAGCATTATAGCAATGTCATAACAATATGAGCACTAACTTTTTGGTATTAACAAGGGTTTTCGAGGAATTAATGGGGGATTTTGGAACCTTGGGCATTAATGGTGGTTTTTGGAACCCTAGGCATTACTGGGGGGTTTTGGAACCCCATGCATTACCGGGGGTTTTCAGAACCCCATGCATTACTAGGGGTTTTCGGAATCCCAAGCATTAACGAAAGTTTTCAAAACCTCGGGTATTAATGGGGGTTTTCGAAACTCTTGGTAAGTTGCGCTACTTCTAGGGGTTGCTAAAAACCCCCGGTAATTCGTTAGTCACGCTTGCTCTTCTGGGAAATTTCAAACCCCTGGTAAAATCATTAGTGGGGGTTAAAACCCCCAGAAACGCCAAATATAACCCCTGCTAAAAACAATTATTTTGTAGTGTATTAACCTTTACAAGACACCCCCACACTTTGAAATAATTTAAAAAAAATGTGGTTCTTTTATCACAATCTTGTGTTCAAAATATTGTAAGAAAGATATAACATTTCACTAATATAATGTTAGGAAAGCTAGAACTTGTAGAATAACATTTACCATATCAAAACATTTTTTTTTTGCTTCACCATTAGATTAGCACACACATAATCATAAGCATGATATGAAATAAAATAACTCATTTTAATTTCATGTTATAAACAATATTTTTAAATTCATCAATCTGATAAAGAAATTGATTTATTATCATTTTTTTCATATAAATATCAAGCTATTTTTTCTCCTTTGCATATGCATAGTTTTGTTCAAGTGTTTTCCATAACACAATAGTAGTTTTAGTATGACATATTATTTTATCAATGGTAAGAGTAGAAGATATAAAACCATAAACTAATATAATAGCAAAAACATTAGCTTTAGACATCACAAAAAGTTATTCAATGAGCAGGAATTTTATTTATCCAGAATTTCATTTATTGTTACTAGTAGAAACAAAAACAATTATACACATAAATTTGTCTGCTTAGTTGATACTTATTTAATTATAACCATAACAAACATATTAATTCATAAAAAGTGTTTTCAGTCCTTAACTCTATATTATTTTTAATTGTAGAAATGAATATAGATGAATAATAAAAAATAGACATAAAAAGACTTTTCTCTCTAAGAATGTTAGAAAAATGATTACTCAAATAATACTAATAATAATAAAAAATATTAAATAATATAATAATAATGATTACTCAAAAAAGAATTTTCTCTCCAAGAATGTCAATACAAATACACAATCATATGTGTTTCAAATCATATGCGTTTCTCTCACAAGATATAACAACCTGTCAGATCGATCGAGTGCAGCAAAGGATCTTCGAACCTTCTGAACACCACTGTCTTAAAAGATAGTATAGAAAAGAAAAGAAGAACACTCTTGAGAAAACTCTAGTGTTTGTTGTCTTTGTTATGTCTTTTCCGATGCACCTAGGCTAGGTGGTATATATAGGTAACAAAAGGAGACATAAAATTAAATAGTAATAATAATATAACGGTTAGCCATAAATAACATTAACCCATAAGATTAAAAGGTCCATAAAAATATGAGTACAATAGAATTTTTATTTTTATTATTTATTTTTTAAATTATATTAAAAATTTCCAATAAAAAGCTCCTTCATCTGCCTCGGCTCTAAATACCACATAATATATATAATAGAATCATGAATAAAATTGGCCTCCAATTCAAAAATTGAATATTATATATTGTTGTAGAAAGAAAAAAGGAAGTCTGAAATTAATTGGTGAATGGGAACTACAATGCTCAGTCATGCCACTTGATTGGTCTTCCTGTAACAATTGAAAAATATCCCAAATTAATAATTCTAACAAACTTTATCTACAATTTGCAAATTTCTTAACATTTCTCCTTTTTAAGAAAATACACAGAAATCGGCCACACTTTGGACGACTTCAATGTGAAAGTCCTCTTCCATCCTGACGTCTTCACCTTTCTTTTCTGTAAAGTCAACCAACCCTATTTTGTAATATACACCCCCTCTTATAAAAAAGCCAAATTTCTATAACCATCAACGAAAGGAAAGGAAGGGCTGTTCTACAAGGCAAAAGAAAACCGAAGGGAAAAAGAGGATGTGATCCACAAACAAAAGACACCACGACAACCAAACACATAGACAATCGTATGCTAACAAAAAAGCAGACCAAAAAGGATATACAGGGAAAGGTACACAAACAAATGCAACGAGGCTACCATAAACGCAACCAATAATCTTCAGATTCACAAGACTTAGCACTCTGAAGAGACTCACTTTCCTTTGTGCTTTGGTAAGCACATGATCATTACCATGTATTTGACCTACGAGCTTTGTTCTTTCTTTTATCTCAGAAACTGTAATCATGTAACTAATGATGAACTTTTTTGCATTATCCATTTATTTATGTGTATTATCAGAGCTAATCAATTGTTTAAAATACACACTTTTAATCATTTAACGTCCTAACTGTGAAGACTGTAATAAATTTGATTCTATAAGAAGTAGATTATACTTCAGAGAACAAGATAGGTTAAACACAACCATCGATAACAATGAGTCATAAATGTGGTGAAGAAAGGAGTAGACGCGTTCAGAACGGGACTCTAATCCTAACGAATGTCTAAAGTGCAAAAATTTATTTAATATCATAAATATTGCCAAGGGAAAAATAAGAAAATTCATAAAACTTTCTTTCGTTATGCTCTGTGATAATTGTAGTTTGATGTCAATGAGTACAGGTAGACATGTAGTAAATAATATCCAACTTAATTAGTAGAGATGTACAAAATAAAAATGAGTACAGGTAGACATGGATTAAAATGTTTTTAAAACGGCAATGTTAAGAGAACATAAACATAGAAACGCCATAAGAAAATAAATTAATAAAAACAAATACAATGTATTATTTTGATAATATAATATAATATAATATAGGTTAAATTACTCTTTTGGTATTTGTTTTTGTCAAGAATTGTTAAATTGGTTCTCCAGTTTTTTTTTGTGTCAATTTGGTTCTGATTTTTTAAAAATGATTTAATTTGGTCATTTCTTTTAATTTGATGAAACAATGTTAAAGTTAATATCACGTGTCAATGTCTGGTTTTTTGGATTTTTCTTAATTTTTTATTTTTTTTACAAATGTCACTTCATAGTTGTGCCACGTGCCAAGAAGTCTCAATTTAGTCCCTATATTTGTTTTTAGTTTCAATTTAGTCAATTTTTTTTGTAAAAAAAGAGCAATATTGTCCCTCTTTTAAATTGAGAGTCAATTCACTTTTTGTATAAATATTATGGTGATGCTATTATGAAAATTAACTTTTTTATTAAATATTATGGTGATGCTATTAAACATTGATAATTTGGAGTCTGATGCCCCTTCATACAACGACGTATTTGCATCTAGTAAATGTTATAAAACCTTTGAGTTTCTTCATTTGGAGCCTATTCCATGTTATTATAATTATATAATTCGAATGGCTCATGTTGCCTAAGAGCATTATGCATCATGTTTGGCATCGACATAAATTGGTTATTTTGTGACTGCCTATGTACAACATCCCTACCCAGACCCATGCAATTATCATCATTATCGAAATGACCTTCTTGCATTAATTCACCATGATCTATCCAAATCCAATGATTAGGCTTGAATCCATGTTTGTAGAGGTGAACCTTCACAACTCTTTCCTCCAAAATCTTTATATAATCACACTTACTACATGGACATCGAACTCCCCCATCATTGTGATAACGGTCTTGTTTACAAGCTTTGGTTATAAACTCTTCAACTCTTTCAAAGCATCTCTTCCTCTAACACCTTTCATACATCCATCCACGATTTGATGGAAATTAATTCATATTTTGTACATATACCAATTAATAAAAAATTAGGTAGTTATTACAAGGATCTATGCATAAAGCAAGATACCATAGGTAAACTTTACCCTACTAAACAACAAGTATTTACCTCTAAAAATATTTCACAGTTACAACTGCAACTCTCTTATAAAGCCTGCTATAAGGCTACATACTAATAGGCCAAATAAGGCTTAATCTAAATAGGATTAGAAAAAGACTACTACATCACAACACTTTTTATACAAATTTAAAAGATTTTATTTTCTCTGAAGTTGGGAGAGGAACAACAATCCTTGTTGTCAAAATTGATTCACTATTTTGGACTAGTGTTGTCTAATTTTGTTGTCAAAATTGATTCTTAAAGTATTTTAGTACATTTTCTGCTAAACTTTGTTAATTGTTTTTAGTTTAATTTGTTGCATCTATTCTCAAATTTTAGTTTTACTCATGGCATTTTTTTAGTTTTACTTTAGAAAATTATTAATTCAAGTTGAATCTGAGGCTAAAGAATAAATTTGGCATCATGCAAATTATTTATTTAACTAAGAAATTATTCTACAGGTAATAGCAGATTAAGGCCAAAGCACCAAACACTACATTCAAATCCCATCTTATGTTTACCACTTAGATACATTAAAATTAAACAAAAGTAAGTCACATATATGAGTCCTTTTGGTTATAAGATGTTTGAAAGACTTGATGCCATGAATATTTTAATGAAATCATGCATGCAACAATTCTATTTTACCTATAGTAAGAGGAAATATGCAACTAGGATGTGAAAAAAGGTGCTAAAAATGAAAGTCATGCATGAAATCCTAAAATGACACATTGCATTTTACCTTATTCTAGTTCCAAGGCATATTATGCATATGTGATGATGTAAACTATTACCACTATAACAAAATCATGTATTACTAACGAAAACATTCGTTAGTAAGAGGGGATATCCCTCACTAACTGCTAATTTTCGATGAGTTTTCGATGGTAAAAGTTATGTCGATAACAGACTTGTTTGTAAACATTACCGATGGATCCGAAATCCGTCGGTATGAGGATGACAACTATTACCGACGGATATGTTCGTCCGTAAAGCCGTCAGTATATATTGATCAGAATGCAAAGTCTGTTTTGCATGTTTGCTAAACCACACATTATAAACCAGACCTACAAATCACAAACATTCAGAAACAAACCTGCCAATTATAAAATCTGATTCATTCTAAACAAATGTATATCTAGTTCAACTCCAACATTAAATTTAAGCATATATCACGATATTAATTAAACATAATATGTATATGTATGTATACATAAAGTGAAAGTATCAAATTCTTATTACTCAATCAAACTAAAAACTAGTCCTCAATAACTCTAATATATGGTCATAATAGTCTAAGTAGTCATCCGAATCAGAGTCCTCATTAACTGGATTAGGCTTGATTGGCGCAGGCTGGACTGGTGCGGGTTGGACTAGGCTAGGCTGGACTGTTGCAGGCTACTGTTGGGTCGGTGTTAGATTAGACTGAGGTTGTTGAAGGGCATGGTGGTTAGGAGGCAACAATGTCAAGACTAGATTGTGTAAGTTTTGAAAGTGGCCTTTTAATTCCTCAAAAGCCTGATCATGAGCTTCTAGTCTTTGTCTGAGGTACGTAACATCCTCAAACTAGAAGTGGAGGAAGATGGTTGGTGCTTGAGGCTACCACTTGCACCTGTGTTTGTAGCAAGTTGGCCTGCCTCATATACTCTTCCTTTATTCTTTCCACCAACAACCTTAACCCAACACTAAGTCCTAATCGTGTCTTCCGTTGTAGGATGAGCATTAGGATCTGATGGACCAACATAAGAGCCTTGCTCAGATCTGACCTGTGAAAGTCTATTTTTAAATTCTTCTTGTTAAGTAAACAAGGTATTAGTGAAATAGGGTCAAGATTATACTTTTATGGGAAACAAATGAAAGTGTTTGCTTAGATGAGTCCTCTGAGTCCTCTGAGTCCTCTGAAAGTAAAAACAATATGGTGTTACTTTTTAAGTAGAAATTTTTAAAATTATAAGTTATGAATTACTTAAGATATAAGGTTTTTACCATAGAATGGCATGCTCATGAGTAGTAATTGAACTACTTGTGTGTAGGCTCCCACCCTTGGGGGAAGCTCTATTCCTTTGGGCTGTAACACATTTATTGCAATAGGATGGAGAATTCCAATGTGTCAGCAATTGATTCCACATATCATCCCCAAGCTAGTAAGGGTGATGTCCTACATTCCTGGCCTCTCCAAACATATCAAAGAGCTTATGTGAAGCTCTAGAGTTAAAATTTGTGTGAATTTGAGCTTCATGCTCAAGTCTCCGTTGAACCTTCCTCTATGACAATGAATCAAGTACAAATCAGCAATTGCACTGCAATATTAAGATACACAGTTATTAAAAGAGAATAAGGTTGATGATATGTTTACCTTGAAACGTTGCCAAAAATGATCTTTATCTGTTGGAGGTATTGCTTCCCATGATAGCCAAGAAGTAAGATATTGTTGCTTAATAGACCTTGTGATGGCTTTGGAATCAACTCTAGAAGGATAAAACCTGTACATGGATTGAAGAAAATCCATGCACAAAAGGGCAAAGTAAAGCAAGTCATGTAAAACAAATTAGTTTTTAGGATGGGAGAACTTATTATTACCCTTACCCTTTCCCATAAGGTTCAATCATCGATCATTCATGGGGAGGAAGGTCAACAACAACAGCATCTGCATCAGTGGGATTTGAAGACGCGGGAATACTAGGTGAAGGGACTAATGATGGAGAAGGTATAACAACAACAGAAGAGGGTGAGGAAGAAGGTTGTGGTACCACAACAAGGGGTGGAATTGGCATCATCATAAGAGGTGGTGTGAGTACCATAATAGAAGGTGTTGTAGGTACCAAAGGAGGGCGTGGTGTGGGTACAGTAATAGGTGGTAGAGTGGGCACCATAGTACGAGGTGGTGTGGGTACCATAACAGGAGGTGGTATGGGTACCATTACAAAAGGTGGTTTGGGTACCATAACAGGAGGTGGTGTTGCCTCTACAATAGGAACAAATATGGATGGTAATGGCATGGGTGCAACAGCCGGGGAGGTCGATTGTAACGGTGCACTATGTGTGTTAGCAACAATGATTGGAATGGATGTGGATGGTCTTGTAGGAGGAACTTTTATTAGATAGCATGGCCTTTTTGGTGCCTTTTTTGCTTTAGGCTTTGCTATCTCTTTCCCCTTACTAGGATTAGGTGGACCACCAGATGACATTGTAAACTATTTTCAATGAATACTATTGGAATAAATAAATTATGAATGTCAAGTACAAATATTAATGTCAAATTACAAGTACGAATATTAAAAATTAAAAGGTCAAATTACAATTACACAACAGTGATGACACATATTACAAAGTACAAATATTAAAAATTAATCATCATCACTTTCATCGTTCATGACTTCATAATTCTCATCATCATCATTGTCTTCTTCTTCTTCTTCTTCTTCTTGCCCTTCCAATTCTTCAGTATCACCACCAAGGTCATGCAATGTAGATACACCTTCAACTTCAATTATTTCATGGGCATGTGACATTTCATCAACTTGATAGGGAATATTCTCTTCCACCTTATTTGACTCAACGCGACCCCTAAGCTTAGTTTGTATTGCAACACACCAACCATGTTTGTTGATGTTTTGAAATGCTAGATATGGGATATAATAAACTTGTCTAGCATTATTTGCTAGAATGACTGGATCAAATGGTTGGTATCTTGAGTTGATTTCAAGTTCAACAGTATCATACCTAGAATGTACTCTTGTACCATTTGTAAAAGGATCAAACCATTCACAATAAAAAAGAACTTTCTTTGGAGAAGTAGAATTGTTGTACTCTAGCTCATATATTTTATGAGTTATCCCATAAAAATCATCATAACCACCCTTTGAGGCCCTTCACGTACACACCACAATTAATTTTCTTCTTCTCGTTCGACTATGCATTAATGTGGAACTTATACCCATTGATAAAATATGTGTGCCACTCTTTCACGCATCTCATGGGTTGGTTTGCCAAATCCCTTAAGTCTTGATTTCTAAAACATAATGGTTCATTATAAACCTAAAAATTGTGTGAAAATTTAGAGTTTAGTTGGAAAATATGAGTATATGTTGGCAAAAGATGTTGCTTGAGGTATTTGCTCAGCTACAAGGAATCAGTTGTTAAGAGAAAATTAACAATACGGTAAATACAAGTTGCTTAAAAGGAATTTACCGTTTAGGTTGTAGACAATGGGATTAGAATTTACTCAAGATATGATTTAACTTAAGTGCAATTGATTAACACATGCACATGAGTAGAGTCAAATTTAGAATTAGTCAACCAATGAGTGCACTCCTTACCTACGTGACGACCGACTTGTTTAAACACTAATAATGTTGACTTAGATGTTTGACTTTGCCATTGTCTTTCATTCCTATTATTGCTCAGTGACAATGTGAAGTTTTTAAAATAGTGAGAGCAAAAGTATGTGGTCTCATGATGCAAGTAAGCTACACAAATGGATCCTTCTACTCTAGCTTTGTTTTTGACAGAACGCTTTGATTCCCCCATAAATCTTTAGAAATAAAAATTGAATACATTAGGATTGAACACAAGAATAAGATTGCACTAGTTCAAAGTATCAAATTTAGTAATCATATCACCTTTCAAATGGATACATCCACCTACATTGCACTGGTCTACCAAGCCATGCTTCATATGGAAGATGAATGGAGAGGTGCTCCATTGAATCAAAGAATCCTGGAGGAAATATTTTTTCCAATTTACAATTAATAAAAGGAAAATTTTCCTCTAGTTTTCTTAATGAATCATCCTTTAGTGTCGTTGATCACAAGTCTTTGAAGAAGTGACTAATTTCTATTAGAGGATTTAACACATGCACTGGCAATGAGTTGAACATAATGAAGAGTAATATCTCCATGCTTCCACAAACCTACCCTCTCGTGGTCCAACTCTACGGACCTCCCGCCTGTAGTCCAACTCTACGAACCTTCCCGCTCGTAGTCCAACATGCATGAACACCTGTTATGACCTCTCTATTTGTGGCTATCGCTTGGCGGAAACATACCCGCCGTCAAGTACCACACTAGTAAACCAAATTTTACTAGTTTAGGCACAATAAAATGGGTTGTAACACATTAAGCATTATAATTACACATCCAGAATGCCACTTGCACGTTATCATAACTCAACATACCTCAAATTGCATCATCATAAATCAATCAAAGTAAGCATTCATGCATTTAGACTTAGAGATTTGACATCACTTAAAAGTAGTCAAGCATGTACATGGAGCATGTGAGCTTAGGACCAGCAATTCAATCATGCATGCAATCACACCAACACCACAATACATATGATACTATTGCATCCTAATGCACCACGTCCCATTTCAAGATTCATACAGCCTAATGAAAACCAACATATACTTAGGCGCAGCTTAAAAATTATTTGATTAGGTTATTAGATCATGTATGTAAGTGAAATACTCCTAATTAGCCAGTTTCTGGACTTTTAAAACATGCAAGCCGTCAACTGATATCAACAATACCAATTCCAATATTTCTTTTCCATAACTCAAACCAATTTAAATTTTTAATATAGTTTATACCCTAATCTAAAACATCATTCACACCTTTTTAAGAATTTGTTCACCACTCATGAATGTTATTTTCAAGTACCAAGATATTTCATACAACCCCTATTTCATTTTTCCCCATAACGAACCCAAAATAGGCTAATGTATCCCACTCATTGCCTAACAACACACTCATATTGTCGGGCGACAGATCAAAATTCTTGAAATTCCAGAATTTCCCTTACCTACTTTGAACCCTAAACCTCCCAGAACGTGATTTGACCATATGATTCATAATCAATCGTACATCCAACATGTGTATGCATTCAATTAATTCATAAAATCACCAAAAATATCAAATTCGACTTTTACACATCACAATTGGCATTCATTTTCCAAACCTATATTGAACCCTTATGTACATATCCCCCAATTTATCAACTTACCATCAAAAGCAAATATTATCAATTGATTATGCCAGGAAATATACAATTAAAGGTCCATGAAATACAGAACACCCAAACACATCATAAAAGCACCAAAAACATGCAAGAACACACTGTTCTAATTCGCGCTGCCTGGTGGTCCTTCATTTTTGCCAAGCGGTTCATCACAAAACCCTAAGATTGAGTGAAAATTAGTTGAGTCGCTTGGCGGGCCTTAATAGTCGTCAAGCGATTTTTAGGCAAAAACCTAGAAACTACGAAATCAATGTAGATATTGAGAAAATAATGCATCCAAACAGTAGCAATTCACGACGTTTAACATTCAAAGACATAAGCACGTAAAACAACTCCCCTTACTTGGATTCCTAGTTTGAATTGTAATCTTAGTGATCCCCTTTGCCCTCTCAAGCCTTAACCTTTGCTCCCATGCCAATATTTCGTTCCAACACTCACCCCCCTCTCTGGCACCCGAATGTCTACTAATCTACCTTGTTCTCTCTACTACCATACTCAATTGGCTCTTGCCTTTCTCCCTTAGACTCCCATCTCTCTCATTTCAGCCTAAATTAAATGAGAAAAATATTATTAAAACCAAAATAATGAAATTGGGAGTTAATGTCCATTTATATGTGTTTTTACTACCCATAACTGCCACTGTTCTACCCTAAAGTTTTTAGATTTTCCATCAATTAGAAAAGTACTAAAACCTTAAAAAGAACTAGTCATGTTAACCAAGGTTCAAACTCACATCCTTCCACTCATGCACATATAAATCAATAGATCACATTTCCACATTAAACCTATATATGTAAAATAAAACACAATTAAAATATCACACTAATGGCATACACAAGACTTGCACCCAAATCCACTCACAACTATTCCACATGCTCACAATTTGAGCTACCATTGCTTCTTGTCCATGACTTGTCAAGAAATTATCTTAGGGATACTTCCGACCGACAATTATTTGTAATTTATTAATTATTATTTATTTAAATTTTTCAGGTTTTATAGTACCTCCCTGAAGGCTTGAAAAACGTAAACTTACAATCATGTGTTGTGAAAATAAACCAGCGCTGCAACAAATGAAGGTTAGAACAACTAATCAACCTAGCTAACTTTTAACTAACTAAGAACAATTACCTAAAACATAACTTATGATAGTACCTAATCTAGAAGACATATCCAAATGCAAAATCATAACTGAAAACATAACCTATTATTCTAAACAAGTTTAAAATAACAAAAGAAAGACAAGAAAAAAGATGGAAACGAAAAAAAAAACCTCAAAATTTCTCTTCTTAAACCTAGAAGACTACATTAAAACAAGACAAAACTGAATTTTACTACATAAAAATAAAGGCTACAACTACAATTAGTTCTTAGTTATTGTGTTTCAAATTAAATTAAATAATGTGTTTCATGTTAACCGCCTTGGGGCATTGAAGGCCCATCAGGCGACATAACATGAGTAACCCAGTTTTCTTGGTTCTAGCATGAACCTTCTAGCGGCGATAAATGCCCGCCAGGCGATGCAAGTGGACTAGGTTTGTTTTTGGGTTTTCGTGAATTCTGATCGGGGAAAATGTTCTTTAGCATTTTGTTGAGTGATAGGTGACATGAACTCATTGATTGGGTAAGCATGTGGATTAACTTTGGGGCTCAGGAATGATTGGAGATCATGATTTTAGGTTGCAAACTATTATAATGTTGTGTCATTTGATTTAATTGAACATGTATGAAAGCTGGAACCAAAATTGAATGATTTTCCTATGAAATTGCATGAATAGAATGTATATTGGGCTTTAGGGCTCATAGGTGCAAGAGAACCTGGTGTTTTTCCAAGAATTGATGCACAACATAGAGGCGCATAGCTTGCCGCCAAGCAACAGCTAGTAACTTGTAGCCTTTGTGGTTGGTTCTGTGTCGAAGTGAGTTGGGGATTCTTTTAGGGTCTATCTGGGATTATGCATGGGCTAATGGTCTAAATTAGACAAGGGGTAATGGGGAGGCTCTAATGCATGAAATATACTTAAATGGTGATGCTAAATGTGATTCGATATGAAAGATTGGAATAAATTGAATATTGCAGGCGCTGCTTGATGTAAGATATGACCTTGCTTGAGTGCATGTCGTATTTAGTTTCTGTTTTTTTTAAGTCCTTTATGAATATGTGGCATTATTTGTCTAAAGGCAAGTGTTGGCATGGATTGTATACGATGGATGTATATGATGCGTGATGATGTGATGAAGGATTGACCCCAACCAAGGATGGAGGCACATGCTTAAGAAGACTAAGCATGTTTAGAAAGGAAGTTCACTAATCCTTCATCCCTTTCATTTGTGTTTATTATTTTTGGATTCCCTAAGTTGACTTAGTTGAATCAACTTTAGTTGATTTGTTGACCTTTGACTAGGTTTGACTTGTTGACTATAGTTGACTTGACTTAAGCCAACATGCTAATCTATGTTTATTTGCTTT
>Ga0099822_1002359_pt1 | contig 23436 bp, 7 predicted proteins | sample CowpeawhiteBW_FD_76839 | JGI IMG/M metagenome (GOLD analysis project Ga0099822, IMG submission 76839) | Root nodule microbial communities of legume samples collected from California USA - Cow pea white BW | ecosystem: Host-associated > Plants > Roots > Nodule | place: USA: California | collected... | reverse complement strand
TATATCTATCTCTATTTTTTATATATTTTTTTTATAGAATAGACAGTAATTTTTTATATATATATATATTTAATATATATATATATATATATATATATATATATATATATATATATATCAGATGTATGTAATGAGACTAAATAAGAGAGAAATTATTTTCTGCTAAACTTGAGAGTTTTCAAAAGCCAAAGGGGGCCCATGTCTATTAAACAATGCAATTTCATACAAACAAAACAAATTCAAAATTGCCCAAAGCTTACCATGCGTCCACGAAATTCCGGAGACAGAACTCGATTTTTTACTGTAACATAGTTTCTGTCCTGAGAGAACAAAAAAATTGAGGACTCAATTCTATAAAACTTTATTTTCAATGCAAGATAAAATTAAAATGAAATAAATATTAATTCTACAATGCAACGCATTAATTGTGTCAATGAATACCTATCACTGCATCGCAAGCTCAACAAAGACAAGCGTACGTCAAAAAGCATGATATATAAGAATACCCATCACTACTTTTACTAGGTTCCGTACTAGTACAAGGTATTCAGTACTTAAGATTATCTTCAGATCAGAGCACATTCATTTTATACCACACAAATGTGCGTTGTTATGCTGAATGAATCAGAAAGTTTATACAAACTACACTCATTGAATTGGATGACAAGAAATAGGTGAGAACAAAAGTGGTTTGGTTGAAGAAATAGGTTGTAAAATAGTATAGTGAGTCCTACTATTTTAAAATTAGTTCCACTCTGTTTCTTTTACACCATAAACTCTAAATTAATTCCATCCTCTCTCCCCCTTCCATTTCATCTTAACCAGAGGGTAAGTGATCTATCTAAAATGGCTCAATACCTGAAGCAACACTTCTTTGATTACACTATTTCAAATGATCATAAGTGAACAATTATTTTTAACCAAATATCATTCAGGAATGAGCGATTTTACAGTTTTTATGCGCACAAACTACCTTGGATAGGAAGCATGTTTCGCTCAACTTATTTTGAAGAATTAATCAATCAGCTTCTAGATAGAGATTTTAAAAAGCAATTATTCTCTTTGAAACAATCTAATCCAAACAAGCTATTAGATGGATTCATCAGTTAATTGAACCTCTGCAATTTCTGATATATTGAAGCAAAGGAGCTGAGTAAAGTCTAAGTTACTAAGGTGTTTTGATTGTGTTTTCTTTTTTAGCTTATGAAAACTATTTTATAACAATTTTTTAAAACTAAATTTAGAAATAAGAACGGGAAGAAGATGAAACACTACAAGAAAGAAGACAAAAAATAGAAAACTGTAATTTAAAAAACTAAAACAGATCACATAAATTCTGCTTTAAAAAAATGAATAGAGTTTTTCTAAAACTATTTTCAAAAGTTACTTTTGTCAAACAAATTTTTTTTTTTCTTATTTTATAAACAAAAAATATTTTTCATAAATAGACAACAAACAAACCCCAGATTCGTAAAAACACTAGTGCTAAATCAATAGACCAGAATAACTTATACAATTATCTAAATAGATCACAACATACAATTTAAATTGTTACACTTGATGTGATAAGAGATAAGATATGCTATATTAATGACATTTACTGCTACAGAAGTAAAATACCCGTAAAACTTTTATTGTGGATGCATATGTTGATGGCCTTCCAATCCCTAGCTCCTCAAGCTTCTTAACCTATTAATATCATTTGGAAATCTTAAATGGAGAAAACAAAAGATGAAGTGCAAAAGAAATGAACAGTCTGCCCTCCTTGACAGCACAAATCCTGTTATAAATTCAGGGTGAATATTATATGTTGCAACACGCCTATTTATTTTAAAGAATTGAAAATTATAAATCATAATATTGACATATTGAAAATTTTAACATATGCTTACGATGCAAATATAGGTCTCAACATGAAATCATGAACCAAATTCCTTTATCACGGGATTAAAATTATAACTTTCCTGTCAATGAGCAAATATTATAGTGTATAAAGTTTGACAAAGAGTTATTGACTATCGCTAACTATGTAATGGATAAAATTAACACAGTACTCTTGTGCTTGGAAAGAAGATGAAGGCAGAAAGCATAAAATTCTATGTACTACAGTCTTCAGTTCAGTCTTTAAATCGAAAGAAAAAAAAACAAAGAAGATGTATATCTGAAAAACTCTGATTCTGTTATTTCTTTTCTGTATTCTCAAAATGAATGTTACAATTAATGTAATACAATCATGAAGCTTGTAAGCCAAGATCTGATGTGGGACTAAACTCAAGAATACATAACAGAAATAGCCAATTTAGCAAATGTCATGTCACAGTTTTACAAGAGCAGAGGTCTTATTCAATTACTCTATTACTGAGGTTTGTGAAGAACTCGAAAGATTGAGTTTGTCCAGTAAAGAAGTAAATTGAGACTTATACAGTGCCTTTGAAAGAATATGAGCAATTTGAGCTGCAGCAGGCACATAGGTCACAATTAAGACTTCTTGAGAAATTTTTCTCTGACAAAGAGGATATCTAGCCCCATATGCCTTGTTCTTGAATGATGAACTGGATTTGACAATGACTTAAAGCAATTGTTTATCACAGTAAATTACTACAGTTGAGTTAGAATTGTCACTTATTTAAAATAGTTAACTTGCTAGAATTGGTTAACTTGTTTAAATCACTACTTTTCTGTATCTTGGATGCAAGGAACTCCTATAAATGAATAGATGATCCAAGAGATCATACACTCTCTCTTCAGCATTTTTTCCATATTTCTATCTCAAGAATCAAAGCATTTTTGTTTTCCACTTGCTGGTGCGTCTTTGGACATGAAGATCTAACAAGTTTGTTTACAGGTATTGAACTCAATGGTTGGTATCAACCCAATCGTTGCTTGAAAAGTACGTTTTATAAAATACAATCATGAAGCTTGTAAAGAAAGCTTCACTGTTGTAAGTGTAACTTAACTAAAATGATCACTATGCTTGTGGGACTAAACTCAGTAAGATGTAACAGAAATAACCACTTTACTAATGTAGCAAATGTCACTAGGTATTACAAAAACAGAGGTGTTATTCAATTACTCTGATAAAACAAAAGAAAAGCATAAGAATATAAAGTTCCAAGATCATTGAACCGAAGTAGGTATTACTTCAATTAAACGCAACTGGCAAAGCCACAAGCAAATATTCCCAGCTAATGGATTGATCAGAGTAATATGTTTCACAAAAATAAACATTGTCGTACCCGAGATGCCCAGATAATCAAAAAACAACCAAGAGTATGATAGAAAGAAACAAGGTCTTTTCAGAAGTTATTATACGCATCCCATTTGCTGCAACGATTGGCAAACCATTTGTTGTGTATTTGTCAAAACACAGAAAGAATGATAGAATCATATCATCATCATTCAACTTCTTGAAAATAACACATCAGCAAAGAAAAGTACATTTCTAAACCTACAAACACACAGTTCAATGGCTGTATTTAACACACTTCCTTGACAATAAAATGTAATCGCCATGCACAGAACCAATAAGAGATGAAAAGTCTTCACTTCATAGTTCAAGCCTTAGCAAATTGGGCCAGTTGGTTGATGACGTGGTATTAAAACCTATGGCCGAGTCATCTAAAGTTTGATTTTTTGTCAACCCATTCTCTAATAAACTGTTGATTCTCTATACAAGACTTGTGTATAGCCTTGTCTTGTCAGAATTATCCAATATTAGGCTTTTTCTACATGCAACAAAAGCAGTACCAGCTTAAAGCAGCATAAAATGTTTTCTGTTTTTATTTCCAATTTTTACTTTTAATTACAAAAGTGTCACTTTTTTCTGTTTTCAAAGATTCATATGAGAAACAACGAAAACAGCATTTTATTGTTTTCATACTTCCCTGTAGAAATAATATTTTAAAAAAATAAAGCAAATAAAGAGTCATGTTTATAACGAAAAGCAAAGAAAGAATACCAACATTTTCTAAAGTAAAGAGGCCCCTAAAGTATACAGTACTCCACCACTCCTTTAATATTAATGACAAAAACAAGATGCCTTACCAATGATGCTTCAGAGTACCGTGGTGGTGGTTGTGTGTGGTGCTCACAAGGTTCAGTTTGAACCACGCATAGAGGATCCCCTGTCTACAAAATAGAAGTTAATGAAGAGTTGTGTTATAAAGGACACAAATCGTGAGTAATTATGCAAGACATATACAAAAAATAAGTCAACAATAAGTCTCATTCTGCTAAAGGCATATGTCCAGGTCCTGTGGAATAATATGACTATCAGTATAATAAAATGGAATTCACAAAAAAAAAAAAACAAAAGGATGCATAGCAAACCAAGCCTAAGAAAAAGTGAGAGCAATTAACAAAGTTAAAAGGGCTATTTTAGAGACATGGAAACATTCTTGAGCCACCATCTAAAATGTTTTACTTATACATGGCTACAATTGAATAGGCAAATGTTGATTTGTAATCTAATAGTCTTAAGCCTTATGTGTTATTCATATTATTCTATAATGCTCCCTCTGTATTTTACTTTACGCATCACAGAAATAATAGAATATTACATCCTTTTATTCTGGTTTTATATTTTCTATAAGATGGTATCTAGAGATTTCCACCATATAATTTTTTAACCTTGGCTATTCCTTTTCATCCGTCGCTACTGCTAATCCCACCACTTTCACACCTTATTCCATTCCCACTTCCCTTGCTGAAAAACTTGATGACTCTAACTATTTTCACTGGTGTTAACAAGTTGAACCCGTTATTAAATTGCATCAACTTCAGTCATTCATTGCTATTCCTACAATTCCTCTGTGATATCCCTCTTTGATCAAGATCATGCTGATTGTGAGTCCCGCATATAAATCCTGGGAAATTCAGGATCAAATGCTTCTTACATGGCTTTAATCAACATAAATGAAGTTGATTCTCTCTCACATTATTGGTTCGGTAAACTCCGACAAGGTTTAGGACACAATTCATGAGTAATTTAATATTCTAACAAAAGCACGTGCTTGACAACTATATATTGATACTCATTGTGTATCTCTCAATGACAAGATGATGGAAGATTCTTTGTCTCACATCAAAACTATTGTTGACGAATTTGCAGGTGTATATATTTTGTAACAAGCATGGCAAAATATAACATATATACTTCAGCTTGAGAGAGGGGAGTTAAAATAGCATATTGTATGCATGGTTATAACCTTTTTTGTTATTTTAAAAGCAAGAATGCAATAGCATCACTATGTTAGGTTGGCACCTCAGACAACATCAAACATCTCCAGCATACTTGGATATTATTAATCTTATACATATGATGGGGGCCAAACCAAACCCATCAATAAAAGCAAAACAACCTTAGAAAAAGGTAAATGATATATGTCCCTAAAGAAATCAGTATTAAGAAAAGAAGGCACATGTTAACACTTGTAAAATAGTCATTTGCTGCAATTAGGGATTTCAGTTGTATTTATGATTAATTCCATTTGTGTTCTAACTTATTATCATAAATAGTACACACATGTACCTTCTCTGGCACAATATTCAGATATTTTTCTTCTCAATAGGAATAAGCTCTCAGGAATTTATTTTTATCCAACAAGAGAAAACAATAATAAAGAAAATAGAAGATATTATTATTATTATTATTATTAATATTATTATAAGGGTACAGGTGGGTCTATCTGTACGTCAATCAAAGCCCCCTCCCCTTATTAGAGAAAACAAATGACAAAGCAAACCATAAGGAAACCAGAAACAGCAACCTATCTAAATAAACAGAAATGGCAGACTGTCATATGAAGAAAACATCAAATGGTTTCTGTAGTATAAATTATATCTTGAGATTTCAGAAATATTTACCTTGAGAGAACTTAGTATTCCAAATGTTTGATCAGGGCTGGATTCATCACGGTCTTTATCTTCAACATCCTAGAAGGGAGGATAAACCACACGTAAGTCAGGAAAACAAATCAGTTATAGCTTCCTAGTCATATAAAGGCACATGAAGACCTAAAGGGTAGCTATCTCAAACAAAACCAGTTTTGGGCAGCTTTCATGTTGACCTAAAGGGTAGCTATCTCACAAAAACATATATGGAACACCCAGCAAAAGAATGAAACAAAAATTCTGCGTCAAGTGAGAGCCACTAAAAATAATAAAGATTTGAATCAAATTTGACCAATATTTCAGTCCCTTTTACCCAGTAAAGCATACTGTTGTAAGAAGGATATTAAATGCATTACTAGAAGTTAGTAGAATATTAAATATATTACTAGAAGCTAATAGAAGATTCTAGAGATCTCCTTGTAATTATTACTTTAGGGTTAGAGTTCTATATATAGAGACTAATGTACTGATTCAAATAAACCAATTGAATAAAAATCTTTTTTCTTTTATATTAATTCTTTCTAGTCATACAAATTAGAACCACAAGGATATTCATTCAGAATTTTATACATCTTTTGGGATGAGGAAACTCTTAAGTAACCTCTGCATGCATTATAGCAAACCAGACAAAAAGTCTTTCCGAAACATTTTATGCTCAATTTTATGAGACCTTGTTCAGCATCGAAACGGGATATTAACCCGTAAGAAGAAAACACATTCCAAGTCCAGTAACTTTAAGAATTTAATTTTACAAAAAGCACTATTTTGTAAATCCAATTGCAAATTTGCAATATATTTTATCACAGCAGCAAGTAACTTGCACAAAACTCAAGACAATACTAATAGTAAAAATAATAAGAATTTAGTTGATTGAAAATAACCATAATCATGAACACAAAAAATAAAGTCATCTCATTTGCTATACTGTCAACATCACTACATGAATAGTTACAGATAGTATGCTACCAACATCAATTATTTGTTGGAACCAACCATACCGTATAAACTGCCTGATACCCAGGAAACTCAACCATTGAACTCGTAGTACGTAATACAATAGACTCATCACCATTTCCAATATCAAGATGTATCTGGAATCAAAAAAACGTCATGAAAATGTCTGGTCAAACATAACAATGCCGGAAGAAGCAGATGAATATCTGAACACAAATGTAATTTTAACAAAGAAATTTTTCATGTTCTTTCCGTAAAACACAAAAAGAATATACCATCAGTAAACATGGAATAAATGAAGTTACCATGAATAACTAACATCTCTAACAAATTAATGTGCCATACAACAGAGCAAACAGATCCTATCAAGCTATCTTTTAAATGGTGAGATTATTATGGTGAAGAGCATCCAGAACTCCAAAAATTTGTCATTCATGCATTGACTTAGACATGTAGCTCCTTCACATGTGAACAGAATTAGAGTTCCTTTGAGATGATAAGTTAATACTAAAATATATCTCTAGAATAGAATTACCGGTCTACTACTTGCCTATCATATTTGTCTTTACATTTGTTTATGTACACACAGATAATAAATAGGCTAAAGCAATACCAATGAATGATGTTTTTATTATGGCTAATTCAAAATTAGCTAAGAAGAAGCAAATAAGAAAACCAGTTTAAATTAATATTGATGATTATTCATCCAATGATGAGTGGATTATGGAAGATGAGAAAAATGAAGCATTAGGATTGGATGTAGACAACTTGGATTTTGGATGAAAACTTGGTTCCAGTCCAACTTGGATGAAACACTACATCAACAGGATTTTGACAATACTGATTTGAATGGTGAAGATGGAAATGGAGTTGAAGGTCTCTATGGAGATTATGATTTTAACTTACAAGATTATTTGCTTTAGATGGATTATTATTTTGTAACTAGGATAGAATTCCTTTTGGAAATAGGATGGAGCTATTAGATTACTGTTCTGTAACAAGGAAGGAGTTACTCCTCTATAACTAGGATGTTGTGTTTACACCTAATGATTTATTGTTTTATACATTTATTATATTATTTTTGTCATATTGAATTGAAGTTCAATTATGAGTTGAGTGAGATATAAGGATTTTGTGTGCACATATGAATTTCATAAAATTTACAGGATCCTCCGGTCTGTGTTATGATCTCCTAATTTACAATCCATATTACCCTTTCCGATCTCATGTAAGATCTTGATTTTGACCACCTTTCTTCCAATGCATGTTTGACCTTTATCACCTTGGTTCTAGTTTCACTCTTTGTTCTGCTTTCTTGATAAGAGGTATCTCTATCCTTTTCTTATAATTTCATTAACCTTCCAATAAAGCAAAAAAGTAGCACAATTTTGAATTCTAAATTAATCTAAGTGAATACTCTAGGAACAAATTATAAAACTAATGGCTAGTTTATTATGCAGTTTAAGGTCCGTGCAAATATACAATATATCAAGGATATTCAGTAGTCTAACCTGCTCAATGACAGCAGGTTCCATTTGACATGAAACTGTTCGTGACCAAATAAGTGTGTAGAGCTTCAAAGATTCTTCATCAAGTATCCCAGCAAGCATTGCTAAAAAAACATCAACAATTAATATTACCAGCAGTCACCTCAGTACACCATTCAAGTAAAATATTCACAAAAGAAGCATATGTTGTAATACATGGCAACGTGCGTATGTCGGTTGGTCTAATAGCTTCATGGGCCTCTTGTGCATTTTTCACCTTTTTAAAATATTTCGGAGCACTTTGTGCCGCAAAATCTTGTCCATACCTGATACAGTAAATTCTAATTCATGCACATGAAAAACAATAAAAATATTTTCTATGGCTTGGTTTTACTTCTGTTGTTTTAAGAGCATAAGGTCTGTTTGGATCAGGGTTCCCATAAGCATTCATTGGGGAAAAAGTAATTGGAAAAAAAAAATCAGATTTTGTAAAAGCTAATATGAGGTAATTTCTACAAAAGTGCTCATGGAGAAGTATATTTCACTTTTTTCCTCTTTTCTTCTCCTAGAAATGCTTATAGAAAGGTTTATCCAAAGACGTCCATATTATATTCCCACCTCACCTTCTCCTTCCTTTCAAAGTAAAACTCACTAATCAATTTTTTTTTAAAACTATATAATGTTATAGTATACACTAGAATCATTGTATCTGTAAGGCTTAAATCCCGTCTTATATCTGTGATAAGTCAAATAGCTAGTAATGGGGTCACTCGGGTCGCATAGATACATCTATAATACAAACTCAGTAGTAATAATGAAACTCTGATAGCTAATACATGAATAAAAGTGGTTTGGAGAAATGAAGATTACCTTTCAATGATCAGCGAGCGTATATTAGCAACAGCTTCGTCAGAAATCTAAGTAAATTCAAGGCAAGTTGTTAACAGAACTAAACAAGATTACTGGGTTCACAGAAAGAAACTCTAAACATGTCATCCACATGGCAAACAGTAAAAAATAAAAATTGTTATAGGAAAATCATGGGTGATTGGTGATCACTTTTAGACAGACAAGACTCATGACATGATTGACACAAAAGAGAAATGTGGGTGGGAGGGAAGGGGATACAACATACAAGAATATTTGGAGATGGCACAATCAGCTTTTGTGGACAAATTAATCATATTTATGCAACCAAAGAGATACCTACATGGAATCCGTCAGTTCTTATGTATGTTATCAGACCCACTGCTACACCATCAGAGAGTTCAACTCCTTCGTAGAGCTTCTGTGCAAGCTGCACTTGAAAGGCATTTCATATTAATGATAAAAATAAGTCTAGTAGGTTTTGAAATTTAAATATTAATTCAACATACATGAATAAACATGGAAATATTAGGCATGAATAAAAATTCTAGTACCTTCATTGTGTAACTTGCCGTGAAATGCAACTTGTTTGCAGCATCTTGCTGAAGTGTTGACGTTATGTAAGGTGTTGGAGGATTTCTTCGAGTTTTGCTTTTCTTCAAGCAAACAACATGAAAATTGGCTGAGTTTATATTGCTTTGAATATGTCTTGCCTCAATATCAGAAGTAATTGAAAACTGATTCAACTTTTTTGAATCAAAATGGGTCAAGCGAGCGGGAAAAGTAAAGTTCTTGTTTGATCCCGAATCCTTCTTTTTCAATTGAACCTCCACAGTCCAATATTCCTTCGGTTTAAATTCATCAATTTCCATTTCTCTATCACATATAAGAGCAAGTGCAGCAGATTGAACTCTTCCAGCTGACTGACAACCAGGTAACTTCCTCCATAGTAGAGGAGAAATGTTAAACCCAATCAAGTAATCAAGAGCCCGCCGAGCAAGGTAAGCTTGAACTAAATTTATGTCAATCTGTCGCGGTGTTTGTAGGGCACCTTTTATAGATTTTTCAGTTATTTCATGAAAGACTACTCGTGCTAAGGATATGTTATCATGTAGAGCACCCTGTTGTTGTAACATCTCAATAATGTGCCAAGCAATAGCCTCCCCCTCTCGATCAGGATCTGATGCAAGAATAAGGTTTTCTGCTCTGCCAAATAACATAAAATGAATTAAGCAAGATACATGTTGTCAACTGCCTATAATGCAAACATACTTCAAAATTGGCATCATATATATGCATTTTACCATAGTGGATACCCAAAATTGGCTGCCTTGGTTGTTATCTTCAAAATCTTTTGATATAAATTATTTTATTTAGATAGTGTTGGAAGTCTCACATCAACTACACATGAGGCCAATTCACAATATATAAGTGGGTGCAATCATCACCTTACAAGCCGGTTTTATGGGGTTGAGTTAGACTTAAAGCCCACTTCTAACATGGTATCAAAGCCAAGTTAGAGTCTATCCTAGCAAACTTTCTTAGACATTCTATTCCATCCATTATCGGACCGCTAACGGACCACCTACTAATTTCTAGTCCCACGCACGAGATGAATATACCTCGGCGTGAGTAGGGTGTGTTGGAAGTCCCACATCGACTAGAGATAAGGTCAATTCATAATATATAAGTGGGTGCAATCCTCACCTTACAAGACGATTTTGTGGAGTTGAGTTAAGCTTAAAACCCACTTCTAACAAATAGTAAAATGATAATTATCATAAGTTGAATAGAATATTTTTATTTTGATAATAATTGTCCGAAATTGAAGTATGTTGTTGATAGTTAAATCATATTAACAGTCAATCAATGTATTGTAGGAAGTAGTTATTTTAAAACGTGTATTGCAAGTTGTGAATTATATTTACATTTATCATCTTTTAAACCTCCAGCTTGTAAATTGACAATTGCCAGATGAGTTAATCACTCAAGCAAATTCAAAAGTATTTTGTTCATTTCTTATTCACATGGTATCAAAGCTCCCAATTTGAGGGAACCCTACTTCCAAAACCAACTTTTTGTAAAAACCTTGGCAGGGCATTTTGAGAGAGCAAGAGACCCTGAAAACGTAACTAGGCACTATGTGCTGTCAAGTACTGCTAAAAGAGGAATTTTATATAGAAGAAATGGGAATTGAACTAATATGATGCCAATTATGCAATGTCCATTATTTAACTGAACCTTTACAAGGCACTGTAATTTCACCAAAGAAATCTAGTAACTATGACGATAAAAAGCATATTGTAGTTACCAGTTCTGTGCTAAAGCTGAGATTCAGACTATGGCTCAAGGCATTTGTGCATAACATTGGCTCAAGATTATGTTAGAAGATTTGAAGATTATATGGAATGGACTAGCGAAGGTTTATGTAATTAGTCAGAAATCATAACTCAATCTTTCTTAACATGATCAAACTAAACATATTCAGGTGGACGGGCATTATCAAAGAAAAACTCAACTGGGGAATGATTTGCATTTTCTATATACACTCCCAAGAACAACTTCTGGATATAATAAAGACAAAGCATAACAGCCCCATTTTTGAAAGAATAGTATCCAAGCAGGAAATGGAGAATGCCCACTAACCAGCTTGAAGGGGAGTATAGAAAATTGAAATAACAGTGCGAAGCATAAATCATATTAGTAGACAATCATACTCAGTCCAATGTATCATAGGAAATATGTACCATAGAAAGTACTGTAATTTTAAATTTTTACTGACTTTTGAATTGTATTTGCCGTTATTATCTTGCAATCCTCCTGCCTATAAATTGAAATATTGCTACTGCCGGGTGACTTAAAAACACAAGCCCATTTAGAAAATACTCTTCATTTCTTATTTTTTACAATGATTATGCTTTTCTAACACAATGATGATAGTAAATCAATCAAACTAATAAAATCTAGGGAATGTATAACAATGATTATATTTTACTCAAGATGTGTTGTGCCCGTATCTTCATTTAAAAAGAAAAACTGTCGTATTTATATACTATATTGTACCAAATACACATACCCACACCCACTCCCATGCAGCACAGTCAGCATATGCATTAAAAGATGGAATGGAAACAAAACCACAAGTAATAATGACACATCTGCATTACTCTAGTAACATCATATTGAAAAGACACCAAGATTAGCTCCAAAAAGATTTAACAAAATTGTAATACCAAAACACACACCCCAATAAAATTATACTAGTATAACCATCCACTGCTGCCAAAAGCAAAACCAAGTGGGATGAGGGATGGGGAAATGTACCCGCTCAAAGCAACCTTGATGCTCTTCAGATGAGTCCAGGCAGGTGCCGGAACCTCCCACACCATGCTAAAATCTTCATCCGGTCGAACGGACCCAGACCTGGCTGCCAAGTCTCTCACATGACCATAGCTAGGCAAGACCTCATACATATCACCAAGGTATCCCTTAATAACCTTTGCCTTTGTTACAGACTCCACAACCACCACAGACTTTCCAGAGGGAGGAAACAATGGCTTGTGCGTAAAATTCCACAACGGTTTCGCCTCTTCAATAAGACTAGAATTCCCCTTTTTCTTATTCAACTCATCCTTCACAGAGGCAGAATTATCCACTATTTCTTCAATTGCACTGTCAACTGAACTCTTCTGAATAACCACAGTATCAGTGTCATTCTTGGATGTACAAACACAGGACAAAAATATGATATACAAAATCATCTAAAAATAACAAAAAAAACATAAATCACGAGAAATAATGTTTTAAAAGTAAGCACTGGTCACAGACATAATAAATACTAAAAGCTATCCAAATTATTATAGTGTTTTGATTTGTACTGGTACAAAACAAAATTCTAAACAATCTATATATAACAATACAACAAAAATTATTCAAAGTGACCATGCAGTAAATTTCTAAGACAATGAACATAAGAAAATAAACAAGTAAAATGTATTAAGTTTCTCCAAAGGGATAAAATAAACTTATAATTTCAACTTTTACAAGAGCATTCTGATTTAAGTTCTCAAAAGCTACCAATTTTAACCAAACCATAAGCCACAACACAATAAATTAAAAGTGGGATAAGATCAAGGTTCTAATTGGATAAACTTTTTTATAAGCACTTACAAAGAAGAAAAATAAATAAAGCAAGTTCCTGCCATAGATTAAAATAAACTTATGCACAAGTTAAAATCGGTTTTATGAATAAACTTATCTCGTTTTTTCCTTTTCCTATTTTCTTCTCCTGCGAACGTCAATGCCATTACTTCAATAACGTGCATTACTGTGTTCTTATTTGAAAACTAGTAGCTAACTACCCATTACTAACCTTTGAATCCTTCTCCTAAGACATCAGGTATAAAATGAATTATGTTTCTCATATAATCTAAAGCCAAATAATACGCTTCAGCTTCAATAAGAGCTCTCGCATGTAACTTCTCCATTTATTTTAAGTTATACATAAAGTAATTTAAATTTACAAAAATAAAACTTCATTTTTTATTATCTTTTTATTCAACTGCATAAATTAATTACAGCTATATCTAATTTAGTTTTTCTTTTGATTTTCTTCTTGTATGAGTACACTTGTCAGTGTCCATACTGACATTACTTCAGTACCAGTTCAGTAGGAGGTATCGTTATTTCCTTAATTGAAAAGGTTCAATTGCTAACCTTGGAAACCTTCTTCCTCTTCAATTTGGTAGATTTTCCAGAAACTTCTGCAGCACACTCCTCATGCGCCGAATTGCTGGCAGCAGACACCTTCTTTTTCGGCGAAGGTTTCTTCTTCACGGTTTTCTTCTTTGCAGTTTTCGCAACATCTTTTCCACTCGCACCGTCGCTTATTACACTCCCGTCCTTCTCCTTTCCGCGAACGACGACAGCCTTCACCCGTTTCCCTTGCTTTCCATTATCTGCCACGCTCGTCGAGAATCCCTTCGAGAAGAGCCCATGGTCAAACGGCGTCGTGCAGTTCGCGGCGAACGGAAAACTAAAATAGTCACCAAACAACGCCGTGGACTTCACTGCGAAAGAACGGACGGGACTCCTCTTTGCGGTCACGCTGCGAGGGAACAGTACACACGTTCGACGACATTGGAAGGTGGTGCCGGTGATGGTTGATGAGGCGTGTGGTGAGAGCGCGTATGTCGGAGGCTGCAGCGCCCTGAACTGCAACTGCGATGCGACGCCCAACCGAAACACAATCACGTTATTGCCACGATAACAAGATAAATTTAAAAAAAAAAATAAGGGAATAAGAGAGAGAGAGAGAGAGAGAGAGAGAGAGTGAGTGACCATGAAGTGACGAAAGGAGAGAGTGTGAGAGGAAGGAACTGAGGTTGAGGTGGAGAAGAAGGTTCTGTGAAGTTGAATCATTGTAGTGGTGTGTTCATTTCATAGATGGTGATGAGTGAAGGGAGGGTTTTGTTGAATAAAGAAGAGGGTTTAAGAGTAACGGCAAAAAAATGGCGCTGTCTCTGCTAGTGATAAAAGCTGCATCGGTTTGGATATGTATATGGAAGGAGACTAACCGGGCTGGGCCAATTTTTTCTAATGAGCATTTCTTCATGCACCCCATTTTTTCTCCCTATAACTCCATAAAATATTTTTACCTGTGAATAAAAATATATAAAAATTCTAAGTTTCTTTCCTCTTTCTTGACACGTCGTCTTTTTTGACCTTCATGTTGCTATCTTCATCATCTTTCTCGCTCATCACCAATTTTATATTCATAGAAATATTTTTGGATTGGTCAATTCGGAATGCACCTCTGAATTTGGGAGTGTATACCTGATTATCCAATCCGATATACTCCCAAATTTGGTAATGTACATAGATTGATAAATCCAAAGGTGTGATAACTCAACTTCTATACTCTCATATTGACTTATCACACTTCCTTGGCATCTTTGTTTCTTTTATCTTTCAATTTTAGCTTAGATTTGTAATTTTTATGAAATTTTAGGAGTTGCAACTTCGCCCATTGTCATTCATTCACACCCAATGCATTTTTTAACATTGCTCCCTGACTTGGTATTGCTCAACGCCATTTATTGGCACCCAACACAGATAAAGGGGGTTTCTCTTTGTCACATTGGAGCCCGGCTCTCCAAAGTGGCTCCTAGTGTTGTATAAAAACCACTGATTTTCCAACACTGACCTTTTGCTAACTATTTTGATCATAACTTTTTTTATAGGTGTCCAAATGAGTTGATCCTATTTTCATTTGATTCTACACTCAAAGAGCTTTAATTTGTGTGGTAGAACATATTCTTTTGAGTTTTGTACGAGATGTAGTTTAATTTACAAAATCGCATAAATAAAAAAGGATTGGTTGCTATCATTATTTTAGTTTTTCTTGTTAGTAAAGGTAGTTTTGTAATTTCGTAGGATTTATTTTCATTCCTCTTAGACTTGTATTGTGGGCTTAAGAGGGAAAGGCCTGGTAGACAACTTTTTTCGCCTAAACTATCCCAAACAAACTAAATTAATCACCCTTACTAATGTAGTATAAGGATCAACTCATGTTAGTCTAAGGATAGGGCCAATGCAATGAGTGGATTGAATGCAAGATACATATTTTTTTTTGGATTTTTAAAAGCATAAAAATAGACAATGAAACTAAAATAAAGGCAATTGCAATGTGCTAAGCTAACGAAACTAACTCATTTAAAATGTTGGATTATCACACATTTTAATTTGAACAAATGGAAACAACTTGAGGCTATAAATTAACTCCACAAACTAAACTAGACTACTTTAACAATGTGCAACATAAAACTTAACATTTTTCAGGGCTATGAATGAAATCTTATGCAAAAAATTATGGTTGTGCAAAGAATTGAGAGAAACATAACATTAATTGACCAACTACTATGCAACCTAGAGCTAAAATGATGCAAGAACTGATTCTAAAATTGTAGCCCAAAATAAATAATAGGCATTCTTAACAAAGAGATAAAACAAGAATTAAAATGAGGAAATGATTAAACATCAAATGCTCTAATTGGTGCTTGCAAAAACAAAGGAACAATGTTCAACACCACTAAATGACACATATCAAGTGAAGAAAATTATATTTTGGAAGCAAAAACAAAACAACACCAATTAAAGCTTCTTAAACCAATACTATAAACCAAAGGATTGAATGAAAATGATACTTTAATAACCATGAAAATTGTGAACTAAAAAAAAACCTATCTCAAAATTAAAATTGAACCATAACATAGAATGAAAAGTGCAGCAAATAGCATAATAAAACAATGTAGAACCAGTGGCAATTGAAATGGTTTAGAAATTAACACTATAGTGGAGTTCATTGTGCAAGATCAATCATTCATCTCAGCACCAATATAAAAGAAATATATGAAACTAGATTGCAACATTCAGAATGGTACCAATATGGAATCTAAATGAAATGCCACTCTTTTACAGGAAAATAATAGAAAAAGGTATCAATTGGCTGAGCCACGCCAATCCAACTTAACCACAACAGTTAAAAACACAAAACACATTCATAAGTCTTTTTGCTAAGCCAAAAGAACGTTGCTAAGCCACGAACTTGGAAGTGGACCAATGGTGGGGAGAAATCAATGAACCCAATGACAGAGGTATCTCAGCACTGATCCAAACTTTGGGCTAAGCACAAATAAAAGGGAGATCTAGTACATGAAGATTGTGTGACTGAGCCTGGGAAAACTGGTTGAGCATCGCCCATACCAGGCTATAAAACAGTGACCCCTCCCCTTGCTGGAGAGACAGATATGTAGAGAATAATGTCTATCTTCTACTCTTTCTTACTAAAAGATCAGTAGATGAATTGTATAGGTGAAAAGAGGGATGGATTGTTTTTATAGGAGAATATCAATGCTCACCATGAGTGGCTAAAACCTCAAAGAGGTAAGGTTGTTTGTAATTGAATTCTCTTTCTTTTATAATAAATTTCCTTTCTGATTTATCTCTTCTTGCTTAAAATCATTGGTTGCATGTTGTTTAGATTAATTGTGATAATTTTAACTAGTTCAAACTAAGTTCGAAAAGTAGTTTGAATTGTGGTCCAACAAGCTTCTTGTACCTATACTGGTGCTAAAACTAGTATCTAGAGGGTATGCTAGGCAGGGAAAGGCTCGAGCAGTAATGCAGGGGTTTATTCTGCCAAGAGTTGAGAGATCACCTTGGGTTTAAATTCCCTAGGTTCTAGATAACATGGATGCATCTAGATCTACCTAAGAAGAGTGCTTCCAAAGCAATAATCTTGAAGAAGTTTTAGACAAAAGAAGGAAAATTACAATATGAAGTAAAAGGGAAGACAAAAGCAATCAACCTTGTCCTCTAATCCATCATTCAACTATCATCATCTCTAATTAAAAGTCAATCTCTAAATGTGTAGTGATTATGATCTAATTATTGATAAACCTTTGCAAGTCCCTGTGGAGACGACTTTCAACTACAATACAACAATACACTTGTTGTACAAAGATTTGACAATAAAGCATCATCAGTTTTTTTTTTTACTTTCTTCTCTTTTTTTAATTATCGTTTTCGGTTGTGCTGCAATTTGATATTTATGCTCAGTTCCAGATTCCAATTTTCTATTTCAATGTTGTTTACATTACTTTTACAATGCACTAATTTACATTTATGCAACAAACCATTTACATTGCAATTGATGTTTTAGTTTCATTTAACGTTTATTTCATTTACATTCTATTAACCAATCTTATTCACTGCATTTTAATTTTAGTTATTAAATCTAGACTTTAATGCTTTCAATTTCTTGTTTGTCTTTTCCTATTTTCTTTTAGACTTAATGCAATCCCCCAACCATAAAAGAAAGTAAATAAATTTGAATCAATGCTCACATGACATTGTTCGTTGGGCTAACCTATGTTAACCTTTATACTAAATTAGTTAAGGGGGAAACTTAGTTTTTATTTTATGAGGCTTGTATGACAAAAAGCCCTCTTTCAAAATGGTGTCATTGTTAGGGAATGCCATCGAGTCTCATTGATTGATTTTCTTTCTTTTGTTTGTATATAATGTCTTTCCCTTTAAATAATCAGTTTACATTTAAAAGTTATTATGAGTTTCATCATGTTCAACAATAAAATTTTAACATGCATTTTGATCATTATGAGTTGCAATTTTCTAAACCATAATATGGAAAATCATTCCAACCATATTTTAAGCAGCCTTTATAGCCTTGTGAGTCACAATTTTTCTAGTAGCTACCACAACTTTATGAGCTTTATATAATCACTTTGATGAGCCACATTTTGAGTCACTGCCACAATCATATTTTGAACCTTCCTCTCAACCACTAGAACAATTTTCCAAGTCATATTATAACCATTCTTTTGAGTCATATTTGCAAACATAGTTGTAGGATAATGCAGACCTTGTGACTAAAGAGATCACGAGACATATAGCTGATAGATTGACTCAGATGGCTACATAGGTTGAACAAAATTTGGTAGCCACTATTGAAGACCATATAACCCAAATTGGACAGCTAGCTATTGAGATGACTGAGCTGAAACAACAAAAATATGTGAAGCAATTTGAAGAGCAGGTGGAGCAACTTGAAAAACCTACAAAAATCATGCAACATGTGATTGAAGAATAGGAAAAAGAATTGGATTTGAAACCTCTTCCAAAATTGGAAGAAGAAAGAGAAAAACAATATCAATATGAAAACAACTTAGATTTGGATTTTGATTTATCTCAATTTTTAGAAAATTCTGTTGCATTTGCTTGTGATTCTAGTTTGTTCTTTGTTTATGTTGGAATTAATCATGCAATACATCCATATTCTAACCCTCTTGCAGGTGCAGATTTTCCTCCAACTATTAGTGGCATCAATGATTTTTCAATTTTTGATGGTGATGGTGTTGATGTTCATGTTGATGTGCACAATATTGCAACAATTGATCCTGCTTTTAATGCTCAATTTGACTCTGACTTAGTTGTTGCTAAAGCTACTCTTAAGGATTTAAGTATTGTTGCTCGTAATTATGATACACAAGGTTGTGATGTTGATCTCAATGTTCCTATTATTGATCCTGATTCTAAAGTTGTTGTTTATGATTTTGAGGCTCATCTTGATATAAATTAATATACTTTTATTGGTGCTAATTTTGTTCACAATGCAAACTAATGTTGATTTTTTAGCTATTGATTTAGATCTGCTGCTACTACCACAAGCTACTATGGATTATACTTTGTGGACACCTTCACTAGATAAGGTGTTGCTGTAATTGTAGCAGGGCGCATGAGAAAATCAGTTGAGAAAATGCACACACAAATTAAGCATAATTGTTGAGCATGAAAATGATACGTGTTGGAATCAACTTCTAACCTTTGTTTGCAATTTTAGGAGTAGAGTGTTGTTATTTTCTTTAGTTTGTGTGAGTAACAGTAGTAAATATAGTATAATGAATAACATGGTAGAAAGTAGGTTGTACTACTTCTATATGAAAATAATTAATTTTGATTTATCCTCAGATTGAGTAGATGTTACTTTTGGTAGTTTAGGTTTTTCTTTTCTTTTTTTTAGTCTATTTTAGTTTTATTTTAGTTCAGTTTTCCTTGTTTAGTTTTGGATAAATAATTCTACTTTTCAAACCTTGCACCATGGTTTTTAATTATCAGATTCTAAACCTTGATATGCAACTATTTAATCTCTTTGTGGTTGTGCAACCCCCTTTTGCATCCTAGCAGAGAGGAAAGCCTTGCATAGTATATGTGCAAAATTTATGGATGAGATTGTGGAGATTTTGGAGCTAATGGAGTTGTTGTCCTAATTTACATTTTGGTTCCCCATTTTAGTTTTTGTTCTAGTTCTTATTTTTAGTTATGCTTCAACTTTCATTTATGTTTTTTTTTTTAGTTTTTGTAACTTTTATTTGCTCTTTTGGGTTTTCTTTTTGCATTTCACCTTCACTCACATTGAGGACAATGTTGGACTTTAGTGTAGGGGGGGATTTCTATTTTCATTTCATGTTTCTATGTTTTTTGTTTAGGATTAGGTATGATTATCTTTGTTGTCCTAGTCATGTTTGTTAGTGTTATGATTGAGCCTTGTTTAGCCTCCATTGTTCCTAAATTGAAAATAGAAGAATGATTTGAGCATTTGTGAATAATTGTGAGGTTCTTCATCCTTATTTAGTACTTTAATTTCTAATTGACATGTTCATGCACTGTGTTTAGTTGGATTCTCATGAAAAATTAGATGATGGATCCAATTTGATGAATGCTAACCTTAGTGAGCTTTGAGCCAAATTTCTTCATTGTGTGACTTACTCATGCTTGCAATGTGATCCAGAACTTGATTGAACTCTTTTTTATGCTACTTGTTTTCTTATAATCTTGAAAGGATCTAGGCCATTTTTGTGAACCTGACACATAGCCAAACATCTTTGCCTTACTTTTTTTTTCATTGCACCCTTCATTGAGCCTAATTAACCTATTTCTTGGTGATTTCTCAACTCATTACAAGCCTTTGACCTTAAAACCATGATCAACCCAACTTTAGAGTTGTGAGGAACCTTGGAACTATTTTGAGCCCTATTGAGAATCTTAAGTGTTGTTTTGATGCATTGTGGGAGTTTGGAAGAGTGTATGAATGGGAAAAATTGATCCTAAATATGATTTGATTGAGATTCTTGTTTTAATGCTTTAAACATGTTCTTAACTAGTTTGAATGCTTCTAAATTTGATGGATGAATTTTTCTTGCTCACATATCTACTCTCAATTTTGAAACAATGTGCTCATAATATTTGCAATTTTCTTGGCTCAGGCTCATCTTCTTTAGTTCTTATTTGTCTTTGTTGTCTCCATGGACTCAACCTAATTTTCCAATCCTTGATCTTCCGTTGTTGATGATTGTGTTTGTGCTTGTATGAGTCTAGTGTCATAGGTTATTTAGATTTAGTTTTGCCTAAGAGTGTAGAAGTCTAATTGTGGGGGTATTTGATAACCTAACTTGTATACTCTCACACTGAAGTTTATTACTAACCTTTGGCATCTTTGTTTCTTTTATCTTTCAATTTTAGCTTAGATTTGTAATTTTTAGGAAACTTTAGGAGTTGCAACATCGTCCAACGTCATTCATTCACACCTAATGCGTTTCTGAATATTGCTCCCTGAATTGGTATCGCTTGACGCCATTTATTGGTGACCCGCACAACTAAAAGGGTTTCTCTTTGTCACATTGGCACCCAGCTCTCCAAAGTGGAATTCGACATTGCGTAAAAATGTTGATTTTCTAGCACTTACCTTTGCTAATTGTTTTGATCATAACTGTGTCTACAAGTGTCCAAATGAGTTGATTCTTTTTGTGTTGGATTCTACACTCAAAGTGCTTTAATTGGAGTGGTAGAACACATTTTTTGGAGCTCTGTGCAAGATGCAATGTAATTTACAAAATCGCAGACGTTAATCAGGATTGACTACTTTCATTATTTTAGTTTTTCTTGTTAGTAGGGGTAGCTTTGTAATTTCATAGGCTTTATTTTCATTCCTCTAAGACTTGTACTGTGATTTTAAGAGTGAAAGGCCCAAAAGGAAAGAAATTAGGTCAATTTTTGTGCTTTGGAATGGAAGACAACAACTATGAAGGCAATGGGCAGAACAAGATGCAAAAGATAGGTTGGTTATAATATTTTTCACGTTTTCTTTGCTTTGGGTGACTATTGGAGCTCAATAAATTTCATTTTCCAATTTCTCTTTAATATAAAATGGTTTTTCTTCTACTTTCTTCTTTCTTTTGTAATTATCATTTTCGGTTGTGCTACAATTGATGTTTATGCTCAATTTCAATTTCCAATTTTCTACTTCAATGCTATTTATATTACTTTTACAATGCATTGATTTACATTTATGCATCAAACCATTTACATTGACATTGATGTTTTAGTTTCATTTTACGTTTTATCCAATTTATATTATGTCAACCAATCTTATTTACTGCATTTTAATTGCAATCGTTAAATTTGAACTTTGATGCTTTGAATTTCTCATTTGTCATTTTCTATTTTCTATCAAACTCAATGCAATCCCCAACTTTTTAAAAAATTAAATAAATTTTAATCGATGAACTCACATGACATTATTCCTTGGACTGACCTATGTTAACCTTTATACTACACTAGTTAAGGGGGAAAATTATTTGATGAGGCTTATGCGACATAAAAGCCCTCTATCAAAGTGCATGCTTTTTTGTTTTTTAATTTAGTTTGTTATGTATGGGTTGTCATGTGTGCCTCAAAGCCTATAGTCTGTGCATGTGAGAAATATGGGCTTCATTGCTTCCAAGTGATTAAGAGACAACAACATAGATAATGGATGAGAGACTAGAATCCGAACAAATTCCCCTTGCATGTCCAATTAGTGGAACAAAATTGATAAGTAATGATTCTGAAAGAGCCTATCATTGTACTTCTTTTAGGCCTTAATCAAAAGAAAAAAGAATTCTATGCAAATGTATTTTAGAAAGAGGAACATCATGTGAAAAGAAAAGGGAAATATTTTGTAGGGGTGCTAAAAGGAAAAAAAGGGTGCGGGAAGAAATGTTCTTTTCTAATATGCGATTTTGGGAATTTATCCCCTCACCTACATTTTTCTTCTTGCTACCCCATAGATATCATGAAATGATCATTTTACCCTTAGTAAAAAAATAATAAAAATTTAAAATTTGTTTATCTGAAAATGTTTGCTGAATTGGACAATCAAGAATCCTTTATTTTTTAAACTACATTACGGGTTCTATAATCCAATTTTTTTTTGGATTACACAATCCGAAATGTATTTTAGAAAGTAATACATTCTTAATTATGCAATCCAAAATATGTTTTCTTATCCGATAGGTATTTTCATATCAACATATATATTCTGAAGTAGACAATACGTAACATATTTCAAAAATTAATACATTTTGAATTATACATTCCAAAATATATTTATGAACCTAAAAATATATTGTAAATTATAGAATTCAAAATATATTATTTTTTGAATATATTACGAATTATATTATAACCTAAATATACCATTTCAGATTGTACAATTCCTAATATATTTAAAATATATATATATATATATATATATATATATATATATATATATATATATATATATATATATATATATATATATATATATGTGTGTGTGTGTGTTGTGTGTTTTTTTGTG
>Ga0099822_1002349_pt1 | contig 23479 bp, 13 predicted proteins | sample CowpeawhiteBW_FD_76839 | JGI IMG/M metagenome (GOLD analysis project Ga0099822, IMG submission 76839) | Root nodule microbial communities of legume samples collected from California USA - Cow pea white BW | ecosystem: Host-associated > Plants > Roots > Nodule | place: USA: California | collected... | reverse complement strand
TGGTTAAAAGGACTAAATTCACGCATTTTGAAAGATGAAGGACTAAATTGGTCAAAAGTTTTGATGAGGGACTAATTCCAAATTTCGCTGAAACTTGAAGGACCAAAAACATATTTAACCCTAAAAAATATGATAGGAAATACTGGATTTTGATTTGAAAGATAGTATATGTAAAAGTCAGTAACTTGAAGGTGACACTTACCTACAAAATCTTCCGCCTCATGTGCTCCTCTTTCTCCAGAAAGTGTGACATGGAATAAATGCCTTAGAGGATTCGGCATTTCTAAACCGCGAAATCCTCAGATTCAATTTTGTTGCAGATTTGATAATGCAAAAAGGGCATGACAATTAAATTTATTACTATCGTAATTTTAGGAATTGTCAATGAATCAAAATGGTGTTTTAATGATTTTTTGAGATAGATATTATAAAATTAATTTAATGGAACATATCAATATTTTTAATTGCATGAAAATGTAAAAATATTATTCTGAGTACATTTATAATAAATTATTGCTTTAAGGTTAAAATTGATTTGTTTTTTCTGTGTTAAGTGGTGATGGATGTGTGGATGTGCAGGCGGCGGCCGATGCCAAATATTATGGAAATACAGAGATTTATTACATGTTGAAGGCTCGTGGAGCGAAAGTGCCGGTATTGTGCTACCATTCTTTGTTTGTTAGGAATAAACAAATGGTGGTAAATATGTCGGATTGAATTTAGCGACTTACTGGTTAATTATCTTTGACGTGTTAGAAAACCAGGAAGACACCAATGACCGTTGCGAATCCTCGTGAAGTTCCGGAATATGAACTCAACCCGTTAGAGCTACAGGTTCGGAAGAGCGATGGTATTTCAAAAGTATGTTTCTCTTTCTTTCTTGCTTTCGCTGGGAACTGTGATTGGATTTTGTTCGCTTGGTTATATTTTATTTGATTATTTAATAATTATGCCTTTTCTGGGATATTATTCAACTGGGATTCCACCCGGTCATGGTATTTGTTCATGAAAGATGCAAGTTGATTATTGCAATTGAGACAACTACGATGACTCTGAGGGAGCATATTTTTACTTTGAAGTTGATCAACTATGATAATGGGCATATGCTTGAGCATTTTGCTCAAGTAATGTGATTTTCATGACCAGTAATGTGTCACGTTGTGTTTTTTACTGCACGCATTAAATAATTGTTTTGCCATATTTCGTGACCTGTGGCACTGGGCTCCCTTTGGCAACCATCTCATTTTTTTTTTCTTTTTCCTCGATCTTTCATTTCTAATTGTTGGTACCTAATGTGTTGACGCTTTGTGTGATCGAGTTCACGGATCTATACACATCTGACAATTTATAAGCTAAACAATGATGTTTGTTAAACTTGTTTGTATAGTTCTTCACTGCTGTTTGATCCGTCTATTTGCAGGGAACATATCAAGTAGCTAAATGGAATGGCACAAAGGTTGCAGTGAAGATACTTGACAAGGACAGTTATACAGATCCTGATTCCATGTATGTACATATCTTAGCAATTGAACATGTTTGTGAGAGTGATTGTATGATATGCTTCTTGCCAATCAATCAGGTTGTTTGATGTTGTTTGGCTAAGTTCCTGTCTGACCGTATACGTTACTACTTTTCACTTTGATTTCTGGTCTCGTAGATGGCCCGAACTGCTGTTTGTTTTTTTTTTCTGTACTTTATTACTCAACCTTGGCTCTAATTTTTCACAATATCAATAATTCACTCAGAAATGCTTTCAAACATGAGCTCACATTATTAGAAAGGGTGCGACATCCCAATTTGGTCCAGTTTGTTGGAGCTGTAACCCAAAATGTACCTATGATGATTGTGCGTGAGTACCATGCTAAGGTAAGCTCATCCTCTCTGTCCCTCTCTATCATCGCAGAGTAAGTTCTCGTATGATTGTATCCAACTCACTTTCTTTGTTTATATCAATTTTTTTTTCAGGGTGATCTGTCAAGCTATCTACAAAAGAAAGGGCGTTTGTCCCCATCAAAACTTCTACGTTTTGCTCTTGATGTTGCTAGGCAAGTAACCATTTCAAGGAACTACACGGTTCTTTGAAAAAACTCATTCCCTTTTCTTACTTTTATTATCTCTTACATGGTCGTTGATTTCCAAAAGGCTCCTAAAGTCATTTTCTTACCTTTCTTAGTTGCTTACAATTTTATTGGAAATTCTACTAGATTGTTTATGCTAGTTGTCTTGATAATTTGTTGTTGGCAGGGGTATGAACTATCTTCATGAATGCAAACCAGAACCGATTATTCACTGTGATTTAAAGCCAAAGTAAGATCACTTGATACAATCTGATGTTTAGTTATGACTGAGTGCATTTTGAATTAGATTTTTTCTCATGGGATTACTGTTCCTTTAATATATGAAATTTTGGTAAGGTGCCAGAAATATTTTGCTGGATAATGGAGGGCAATTGAAGATAGGTGGATTTGGCACTGTGAGATTTTCTCTCATCTCACCTGATCAAGCAAAGCTGGTGCACCCTGACCCTAACATTGATCTTTCAAGTAAGTTTTGAATACTTTCAACAGAAATTTGTTTGATTTCTTCTCCTTCCTCAGTGTTTGGAAGGTTTTTCTAATCCAGTGTCCCATTTTCTAGCATTCAGATTCAGTTTAGTTACAACTGGTTGAACATATCAGATTTGTGATTGCAATAGGAAAATCCTTTTCCTGGATGAATTATACCCTCTAAAATTGGATATGACAAGTCTCATTAGCTGCCCTAAGCTTGGGTTTTAGGCCATGAACAATGATAGAATGATGTCGAGGAACTTCTTTAAATTACTTCCTATTACATCTTAAGTTCAATATATACTTTTAATTATTCATTTAGAATTCTATGTCAAAACTTGCTGGACTTAAGGGGATGGAGAGGGAACTTTTGTTCATCGTTTGGGATGTCGAGATTTTTTCCATTGCGGATACTTTACCACCATCCCATTTGATGGTCTTATACAGGTTATTACAGTTTTGAGGTGAAGGGTTTTCTTAGACAAACTTCATATTAACTTTTAGGTGAGAAAAATAAGACAAAAAAAAAAATTGAATTCCCTAAAAGTTAAATTAATTTTATGTATAGGCTAATTTCTTGAGGCTCTTTCATATATGACTTTTCTAAGTTTTTATTTTTTAACCTGTGCATAAACTAATTTTAATTTATAAAAAAATTATTTCATTTTTTCCTTTTATTATTCTTCTCTAGAAATCTTTATGGAAAAGTTTGTCCCAACAAACCCTTTTCTTCTCTAAACCTTTTTTTTACTTCTGGATTTGCTGAATTTATGGTGTGCTATGGAATGGCTGTGCTAACTGATACCTTGTGCATCTTCTCATTTACATCACAAGCATTGTGCACAATGCACCGGTAAAATTCAGAGCAGGAAGAATGAAAAAAAATGTGAATAGAATGGGTCTAACAAGATATACATGTTTATTGTGTATTCTTTATTGTTAAATAGGATATTAGACAGTCCGGCAATTTTTTGTTGTTGTAATGAAGTGTTCTTGAAGATAGTTGCAGCTACATATGAATAACTGTTTATATTTTGTTTTGTTACTTTGGTGAAAGCAAAAATTGGACAATATGGCGGGGGGTTTCTTTTAAATAGCGGTAGAGATTTCAAAAGGTGAAACTGCCATTTTGATAACAGAAATTTTCCTCATTGATAGTTCGATACATGTTTCATCTCTAAACCATGGTCCCTTTGCCCAACAAATGCAAAATATAAAAGAAAATGCATACTTTTTGAAAAAATGGAAAGAAAAAAGCATTTCAAGATATATTTGCAGATTAGAATTGCTAAAATAAAAGTATATTTCGTGGTTATTGATTTGGTTGTATTCATTGCAGGCTTGTACGTGGCACCGGAGATTTACAAAGATGAAGTATTTGATAGAAGTGTGGATGCATATTCTTTTGGTCTCATTATATATGAGGTACCTGATTTTTGCAACACATAATAATGCCAATCTGTTATGATGTTTATTATATCAGATTAATTAGTTTACAATTAATTTTCTCTTGATAAGGTTCTTGAATTGGGTGCTGAGAGGAAGGATAATGAATTTGACAACATTTTCTTGACATTTCTTCATATGTTTTATCATGTAGTTCCTTAAGATGATTGATGCACTTCTGTTTTCATGAAACAAGCTTTTCAGATTTTCTAGATTCATTTAATACTTTTGAAGTTTAGGATTGTCTATTAGTTGATCACTGTATTCAGCATATTATTTGTCTATTAGTTGAAATTCAACACTTTTTTTAATCTAATGTATCATTTATGGACCCAGATGTTAGAGGGAACGCCTCCCTTCCATCCCAAGCCCTCGGAGGAGGTAGTGAAACTACTGTGCTTAGAGGGAAAAAGACCGACAATCAAGATCAAAACAAAACATTATCCTCCGGATTTGAAAGAGTTAGTCCCTTTTAAACTTAAAAAATCAAGTCTTCATGCTTCAGTTTAATTTTAAAACGGTCTAACTATCTTAATTTATGCAGGTTGATTGAGGAATGTTGGGATCCAACTCCTGTTGTCAGGCCAACATTTTCTCAGGTCATTGTACGGTTGAACAAAATTGTTGCAACTTGCTCAAAACAAGGATGGTGGAAAGATACTTTTAAGCTTCCTTGGTATGTATTCTAGATTGATTATATATCCCTGTAAAATTTTATTTACTAGACTGATTGTACCTTGAAATGCTAAGGATCAATCCATCTGAATTTGGATTCTCTGCCTGTTTTTCTGTATTATTTGTCGGTTGTGTCTTCAAAATATACTGATAATAAATATTTATTTTGATATTTTAAAATATATTATTAAAAAGATTTCTAAAGTACAAATATCAGTGTATTTTAAATACTCAGTACAAAATCAAGACTTTCAATCAACCCTTGTGGTAGTTAGGCTTACCTCAGACCATTTTAGTTTCAATTTGATGAGTACTTATGGCTAAAAATCTAATATTATTGTTGTACTTGTCGATGAACTCTCTTTGCTGACTTCAAAACTTGGCATTACCATAATACATTTCAAATGCGTGCAGGAAATAAATAACAGGATACATGCTATGTAGCAAAGAGGAAATCAAGTTCAGGTGGCATCCTCAAAACCAATTTGTGAGCTTCGTGTTGTTGTTGTTGGTGTTGGTGTACCATTAATAGCCATTGCAATTAATAACTTTGGAATTCGAATACTAGAAACCTGAGCTTGGATTTTGAGCGTGAAAATGATTTTCCACGGTTCCACCCGGCCACTGGAGGTTCTGGAACAGCCCCTCTCTGTACAATGTACCATAAACGACATAACATTTATCAGAAATCTTCTAATAAAAATGTGTTTATATACTTATAGATAGACTACTATGTGCTTCTATTCTCATCACCATTCGGCACCCTATATGTTGTGTGCCTTGTACCACCCAAAAAAATGTTGACTTGTATGGAATCTGGCTTTTGCCCCTCAATAGTTTAATTAGATGCTCTTGAAATAAAAAGCTGAGAAGTTAATCCAGCTCAAAGTTCATGTCTTCAAATAATTGAGTGCACATTGTTTCATAACATTAACTCTTTTATGGATGAATGCAAATAGTTATCTGATGAAAACTTGAAATTTGATTATTACATATTTTACAAATAATTGTATATTTCTTTCGACATTTTAATTTATTTTAAATAATTTATCCTTTTAAGAATTAAGATAGTGTTTATGTACTTTCGTGTATAATTTTTTATAAATATTATACATGTATTCGACTAATTTGTATGATTTTATGTTACAAGAAAAATAAATTAATGGTTTAGTTCATTTTGTCCCAAAACTAACGTAAACACGTATAATTAATCATATAGGTAAGCTTAATAGTGGAAAACAACGAAAAAAATAATGAAAAATAAAGTAGGGAAGATGGAAGAATCAAACGGGGAAGATTATTTACATTCTCTTGAAAGACAAACGAGAGAAATAGAGATTAAAGCTTATGCAATTCAGGTTCAAAAAGTTACATAATGTTTCTTCTTATCTTGGTGCATTAGAACGTGTGGTTCTCTTTTGACTGTTATACTAACGATTTCTCATACACTTGCACGAAATAATTGTGTACTACACTTTTTCTATTGTAATATTCTAGTGTTAATCTAAAATTTACTACCATCATACTTATATTAAATCATAACAGATTGTAGTTGGTTAATTAATAATATGTCTAGATAAACTTTTGTAAACATATTATGAGAGTGAAAAAGAAAAAGAAAATGAAAAGTGATTGTGATAATAAGCTATTGAATGTATGGTAACAACTCTATCATTTAAGGTCTAAGAGACTAATCTAATATTGTTACGGTAAATCATTGTATCATGTATCGTATAGTTGAAGTGTCAACTCTTATCACAATTTTATTCTTAAAAACACCTTGGAATACCAGAAGAAAGAGAAATATTTAAATTATATCTAATCACGATTCTTAACTAATGTAAAACTATATTTTAAGAGTAATGAAATATATAAATATAAATATAAATAATATATACACAGTTAATTTTTTTTTCTCAATTTTTGTTGAAATTTTTTAATTTGATCATCTTATTTTTATTGGGTCCAATTAAATTAAAATGTATGTTAAAACGATTTAGTTAGGTATTTTTCGTTAGATTTGTACGTATGATATGCCACTATTTTTTTTTATATTTTTTTTTTCAGATTTTCTTAAGTCTTTTTACAAGTATTAGGTATGTGTCGTGTCATGTAATAGTGTCAGTACCACATGACAATGTTAATGACAATGTTAATGTCAGTGTCAAATGTTATAGTCTTATATTCAATATTTTTTTTATTCAATTGAGTTTTAATTTTTATTAAGAATAGAGCACAATTGTCTCTCTCCAAAATATAGTTAAATTCAATTTACTTACAAATAAAAATAAATAAATTACAAAACTTGTTCTATTATTATAAATATTATTTAATTTGTAAAATTTATTTAAGTAGACAAATTAAGTTAAAAGATGTACAATATATTAATAATTTAGTTTAAATTTAATGTAAAAAATAAGTTTTATTTGTTAGACAATAGTCAACTTGATCTTCAAATTAGACAAGATAAACTTGAAACACTTTCGTCAAAACTTTTAGAAAGTTATAACTTTGAAATAGTTATTTTTCAAATTTAAATTAAAAAATAAAACTAGTTTCAATATTTAGGTGGAACAATTTTGATGTATAAATTCTAAACAAAAATAAATTATTTTAAATAGATATAGAACTTGTACGTATGTTTAATTACTATTTTGGTCCCATTTTTTAAAGAGATAACATTGCTCAACTTTTGAAAAAATGGAACTTTATTGAGTCATACAAAGATGTAAGATTGAATTGAATAGAGTTGTCAATTTGGCTCAACCCACAAGACTTTGTCCTAACCCACATGGCTAGGGCCAAATAAGCTCATAGGGCCAAAAAGCCCCACATTAAAGAAGCCAACATGGCCAATATATTATTTTTAAAAATATATTACCAAACTTTATGTTGTCGGCTCAGGGCCAACGCGTCTAGGACGTTGGCCTCAATCATCTCGACAATTGGCCCTACCTAGCTCGACCGCCATCCCGGGTTGAGCCGTCTCTGGGCTTGGGTCTTCGGGTTGGGTCGGGCCAACCCGCTAGGATCGTCAGAGTGGGTTGACCCGTTTGGATTTTCGGGTCGGGCTGACCCATCTTAGTCGTTGGGTCTTCGGACTAGGCAGGGTCGACCTGCTAAGATCGTTAGATCGGGTCAACCCATCTGGATTGTTGGGTCGTGCTGACCCATCTTAGTCATTGGGTCGGGCTGGATCGGGTCAGCCCGTCTGTCTTGACAAGCTAGTCCATCTAGCTTGACAGGCCAGGACAAACCATCTGGGTCGTCGGGCCAGGCCGACCTGACCCGACCCGTTTGAGTCGTCGGGCCGATCCAACCCATCAAGGTCGTCTGACAAACTCATATAGGTTGTCGAGCCCGTCCAACCCATTTAGATTGTCGGGTCGGTCCAGTCCATCAAAGTTGTTAGGTCGGCCCAACCCGTTTAGGTTGTTAGGCTAGCCCGACTCGTTTGGGACTTGTGCCAGCCCTACCTATTTTTTTTGTCGGGTGGGCCCGACCCGTATGATTCGTTGGTCCGTCCCGATCGTCAAACCGACCCTGGTCATCTAGTCGAGCATGCATGTTTAAGTTATTGACCCGTACCTGTTCATTTGGGTCGTCGGCCCGAGCTGAACTGTTGGGGTCGTTGACCCGTTCAGGTCATCGGGTCAGGTGGTTCGTTTGGGTCGTTTGCCCAGGCCGACCCATTTAGGTCTAAGGCTCGACTCTTGGTCGTTGGGCTGTGCGGGCTTGTCTGCCCTGGCCGGGTCGTCTGGGTCGTTAGCACAGGCGAGCCGTTTGGATCGTTGGCTTGGACCGGACCATTTGGGTCGTCCCGCTTAGTCGTGGGCCCTACCTGTCTCGTCTCCGCCTTTTGGCTCGACTTGATCTTTTACTCTTACTCAAAGCAGTATTTTTAGGGGGGGAGCCTAACCCACCTTAGTCCCAGCCTTAACCCACTTGAGAGGGGGTTTGGAAATTATGGCTTTTTTTTCGCCCCCTCATTTGGGCCCCCTAAAAGGGGGCTTAATGAAGAGTGGGCCAGGGGCCAAATTGAAAACTCTAGAATTGATTACAATACACAACCATGTGACTTTGACACTAACAAGTTGATTAGAAATAATATTTTATAGTTTTCTTTCTTCTCTTGATTCATTTTTTATCTTCATTCTTGCTTTCTCGTGTTCTTCTATGTTTTGCCTTCTTTGTTCCAACATGAGCTTCACTCATAATGTTATTATGGTATTAGAACTCTTCAAATGAAGAGTTATATTGCGTCACTCTTCTTTCTTCTTTATCTTTAGATATTTCTTTATCCCGTGTTCTTTGTTTTCTTTATTCATGCAACAGAACAACCAACCAACCATTAACGAACATCATGACACTCACAACTAACTATCTTTATTTGCACCCCAACAAAAAGTTCGCCACGCCTCTTGTTACGCCTCTCCTGGATGGTACACATTATCACTCATGGAGCAGATCCATGGTTACCACCTTGAAATTCAATAACAAGATCGAGTTCATTCTTGGCTCCACTAAGCAACCCCAAAGATGGCCCCAATTTTTGTCTGGTATTGCTGCAACAACAATATGGTTGCATCCTGGTTGGTCCACTTTGTCTCTCTTACCATTCTTTAAAACATTTTATGGATGGGTAATGCTCGTGACATTTGGAACGATACAAAGAATCAATTTTTTCATGTTGATTCCTCGCGCAAGTTGAAGCCAATACTTTGAATCAGGGTGATCTGAGCATGTGTCCGACTACTTCACTAAGTTGAGAGTCATGTTGGATGAACTTGAAAATTTTAGACTTAATTTTTTTTGTATGTGTCAAACCAAATGTTCTTGTTAAGATTATCCCACCGTTCACAAAAAATGTTAATAATACATCCCTTGAGATAAATGTTCTATCAAGTATATCAACCACCATATCTTTTGAAAGACAGGAAAAAATGTCAAACATATTAAACTTCACTAATTTGAAATTAACAATAAGTCATTGCTCATTTGGTCTTCAAATATTACTCTCTCTTCACGTAGCCTTCATTTTTAGTAAAATTATATTAATAGTCCCTAGAGTATTACAAATTCATAAGTTTATTCACATTGATCTCTTTATTAATGTATAGGGAGTGTTTTCAAATATTTTAATACTCGAGTAACTGCGCAATTAACACGATATCTAATTTGTTGGAAATTACTTACATAACTTTATTACTTTTAAAGACTTATTCAGGTGAGAGGTTGATATCTAAGAATCAATTTCATTGTTCATTCTAAAACTAAACAATTGTAACTAATTTAATTTCCTTAAATTTGTATTGAGTTGCTTGAAAGATAGAGAAACAAAGAGTTTGGGTGTTTGGAACAAAAAGATATAGAGCTTTGGTTACAATATAATGAATAAAGTTAATTCTATATGCGGAGAAAAATGTTACAGATTTTACTTTATGTACTGTACTTGGCCAACTTAACCAAATAAATAACAATAAACAATCACCACATATATATCGGAAACAATCTAGGTACCTGGCTCGGGCCGACATAGGCCTAACCGGCCTAAACCCATAACTAAAGTCACTAAAGGAACGACCAACCTAGGACAGTACACGAACAAGGACGACATAAGCCAACTAGGAAAGTAACCGGATCAGACCATTCTAAAAGACTTAACGAAATCAAAGCCCACAACAGTCGATACTAAGGGTCTGGGCCAAGGCCTAGGCCCACCTATAGCCCAAACCATGGTCCAGCCCATGGAATAGGCAAACATAATTAATAATCAATAAATACACATGGACCCCACGAATTACAGGTACGCATTCATTACTCCATTAATCACCTGATTTGACTTTTTGAGAGCTTTGACTGACTTAAGCTTCAAGAGTCCTTTCTGCAGGTAACCCCTCCCGGGTCCAAGCCAATATATGCCAAAGGGGAAGAAGCCAACCGAGGAGATAGCGAATATGGGTAAGGCCATACTTGTGTCTAACTGATCTTATTTGTTCTCTGCAGGAACACTTTATTATTTAAAGATTTTTTTATTGACAACTAATTGTGTATAGTAATTAAACTATTTTTTGGAAATTAGTTCTTATTCGAAACTTTATACCAATTTAGTTTTTCATTTTTAGAAATGCGTGAATTTAATCATTCTTATCAAATTTCGTTAAGTTTATTTGACATTTTAAACGCATTTTATGATAATATTTGAGTCAACATTGAAACAAAAATGTGTCAAACGGTGTTAACAATTCAAATACTATCATGAAATATGCCCGCTTGAAACGTCAAATAAACTTAACAATATTTGGTTAAAAGAACTAAATTCACGCGCATTTATTAAAATGAAGAACTAAAATATTAATAGTTTTGAAAAAGAACTAATTTTAAATTTCACTAAAACTTGAGGGACAAAAACGTATTTAACCCTTTTTATTTATTATCATTATTACTATTATCGTAAAAAGTTATTAGAATAAATCTAAACCCTAAACCAACACACAAGAAATATTTGACCTGAGTAACTTGAATAAGAAGTCAAGAAGCAAGAATCGAAAGGGTAGAAAACGAAAAAGATGTAAGTAAGAAGGGTAAAAGTGGAAACAGAACTCACGAAAAAAAACACCTTAAACCTCTCTTCTCTACTTTTCTAACACCCTAACTCTCACAACTCTTTCTTTCTTTATTCTTCTTTCTATTCGCTCTCCGTCCTCTTCGCCCGTATAAGTAAGCTAAATTACGCTCTCGTTTTTTTCTACCATTAACCGAATTCCTAGTAGCCATGCAATAAACAAAAAAGGAAGATCTAAGGAATTCGAAGTCAGTTATATTTGTAATAGAACAAGATATTCATTCATTTGATCGTTTCTTCGATCTTTGTTTCTCATCTCCTACTGTGGCTTTTCGAAACTCAGTTCGAGAATGGCGACGCGAGCGATTCTCAGAAGGAGGAAGACATTCATCCATTCATACGTGAATGGCGGTTCGACTTCGTCTGTTCGTTCTCTGGAACGTGCTATAGCTACGACAACTCCTCGGATTCCTTGTAAGCACGGAACGACGCCGTATAGAGACTTGTGCGATCGATTTGGATTAGGGAAATTCGGGAGTGCGGTTCCGCGTGGGAGTTTTTCGGGATTCAATGAGCCTATCGGTGTGCGGTGGTTGACGCAGTCGGCGGCGGCGAAGAAAAATGAACAGGAGGAGAATGATGACGCAGTGGCGAAGTTGCGGAAAGAAGCGTCTCCTGAGGAGTGTGATCAGGCTGTTGAAGGCTTGACCACTGCTAAGGCCAAAGCCATGGCAAAACGGTCGCAAGAGTCGCCGAAGGAAGTGCAAAGCGTGTTGCGGAAAGTGTGGACTGCTCTTTTGGGAATAGGTCCTGCGTTGCGAGCCGTGGCATCTATGAGTAGGTCCGCAGTTATCGTTCCTTACACGAATTTGGATTTACTGTTGAGGATTTCATTTTATTTGAAGTTTTAGGTAGGAGTTGCGGTTGTGTTTCGAGTATGGAAATTGCAGCTGAGGTTTTGAAATTATTTTATTGTGGCGCCGATTACTGATGCGGATTGAAATTTCAAACAGTGATATGTTTGTTTGTTAATGGTGGTAATTTGACGTTTAGGTTTGCTAATGCCTTTGATTTTAAGTTGAAGGTATGGTTGTGTTTAGAGTAAAGGAATTGCTGTTGAGAGTTTTGAAATTCTAGAGTTGTGCTGTGATTTTGTTGCAGAAGGAAATGTGAAACAGTGAAATGTTTGTTCGTTAATTAGTGGCGAGTTGGTGTTTTGGTTTTGCTTTTGCTAATTGTTGCATTTACTTTTAAGAATTACATTTGGCAAATTGAGCTTATGGTTGTGTTTTTAGTGAACAGTTTTTAGCTAAGGCTTCTGAATTAGTTAGATTGAAATTTGAAATAGTGAATTGTTTATTCTTTAATGGTTGGTGATTTGGCGTTTCGGTTTGCTGATTGTTGTTGCTACAGAGAGGACTGGGCAAAAAAACTGGTTCACTGGAAAACGGAATTTGTGTCCACGTTGCAGCATTATTGGTTGGGTTCTAAGCTGCTCTGGGCGGATGTGAGGATCAGTTCCAGGTTGTTGTTAAAGCTGGCAGGTGGGAAGAGTCTCTCTAGAAGGGAGCGGCAGCAACTGACACGGACTACTGCCGATATCTTTAGGCTAGTTCCTTTTGCAGTTTTCATTATCGTTCCCTTTATGGAATTCCTCCTGCCCGTGTTTCTAAAGTTATTCCCTAACATGTTGCCTTCAACATTTCAAGACAAGATGAAAGAACAGGTAATAAATTATCAATGATTTTTAGGCTGTGTTCTTTTAGTCGGTCTTTTTATTTTATTTTAAAAGGCTATCAAATTAGAGAGAATATTTTTTACAAATAAAAAAAAAACTGTGTTCCCTCTTCCAAAACCAAACTTCCAAAACGCCTTAAAAATCAGCATATCTAATTACAAATTATATAAGAGCTAATGCTAGTACATGTTCTATTTTTTCTGGCGGCTGCTGGTAACAAATGCTGATGATCCTGATTAGAAACCATTTTTCTGTTCTATATTTAGTGTGTGTGCATTTATTTTCCTAATTCAGTTAGCATGAATATGTGGATTTGATTGCCCACCATAGGTTGTTTGTGTGACTCAGTTGCTTAATGTGTAGGAAGCATTGAAAAGGAGACTCAAAGCAAGAATAGAGTATGCAAAGTTCCTTCAGGATACAGTCAAAGAAATGGCAAAAGAAGTTCAGAACTCCCGAAGTGGAGAACTAAAGAAAACAGCTGAAGATCTTGATGAATTTTTAAACATGGTTAAGAATTTAGTTCAAGCAATTGTTTATGTATCTTTCTTTCTGAACTTTTTCCTTGGTTAGTCATTTGTACCCTTCATTTCCTCTCCGCAGATTAGAAGAGGTGCAACTGTCTCTAATGAGGAAATTTTGGGCTTTGCTAAGTTGTTTAACGATGAACTTACTCTAGATAATATAAGCAGGTTGGTCTCTTAGCCCTGTTTGACTTCAATATGCTGTTTTTCTCAGTTATGAGGTGGTATCATGACTTCTATCGTCTCTTTACTGCTGCTTGCAGGCCACGATTAGTCAATATGTGCAAGTACATGGGAATCAGCCCTTTTGGCACTGATGCATACTTGCGCTATATGCTAAGAAAACATTTACGAAGGTAAGATGCATTTTATCATGTAAGTTTAGTGTTTGACCCTATTAATTGCAACTTGGGGTTTTATCTTGTAATGTATTTTGTGAAATTAAAAAAAAAATAACGAAAAAGGTATCTTGTTATTAGAAAAGATTACCTTCCCTTATTATCATTAGGGCACAAAATAAGTTAACAAATAATCTTATGCTTATTAATTATTTAAATATATGTACAAAAAGCCTGAATAGAATAAAAATATTCCTGTATGTTGTGGCTACAGAGAAGACCACATCCAAAGCCTTATCTTGAATGACAGTTTGGTTTCAAATCAAATAATGTCATTGGGATCAATCAAAGATCAAATTTATCATCAATCCATTGATGCAACCTTTGGTAGTCAACTGGGTTAGACCTATTTTTGCATTGGAGTTTATTGTTCAGTTAACATTTGAAAACTGGTATCGTCATGCATGATTAATCATTTAAACTAATAAAAGATTTGTTTCTTTCAATTTATTTAAGATTAAATTGTTCAGAGAGGAAATTTATATAAAAAAGAAAAAATGTAGAGGAAGAACTATTTCCTTTTCTCATTGTTTTGGTTGGACCGCTTTACAAGCCATCGATTAAAAGCTTTTGATCTGCAAGGAAATGGATTTGAGACCTCAGGCTTGAGCTCAACAGAACTACTGCTATGGCCCTAAAATATTTGGTACAAATCTTTGTTTGAATGTAGTTAATATAATATAACACTTCAAACTGCTATTATCTGCTCCTGCATTCATTTTCTGGTTTTATAACTATAATAGTTTAATGAGCATCATCAGTGACAAGACAACAACCAAGAAAAATAGTTTTCTTTTTCACCTTTTAATGTTCTATACTTAAATTTACCATTTAACTCGACATACCTCTTAAGTGTCTTACTTGCTACATTCCCCGTTTTATTAGGATTAAGGAAGATGATAAATTGATTCAAGCAGAAGGTGTGAATTCTCTTTCAGAAGCTGAACTTCGTGAAGATTGTAGAGAGCGAGGCATGCTTGGGTTGTTTTCTGTTGAAGAAATGCGCCAACAGGTTGTATTGGGCACAATTCATGAATATTTGTTCTGTTTGAGTACTGGATCTTGATGAAGATATTGAAATGTCAGTTTTCTTGAATATCAAATGTTACTTTGGTGTTTCTATTCTAAAATTTGCTAGCCTGCCTTTACAGCTTCGAGATTGGCTTGATTTATCTCTGAATCACTCTGTGCCATCATCCCTTTTGATACTTTCAAGGTAATCTTCCAATGAGCGGGTCAAATAATAAGTTAAAGAATAAAGCTATTTGATATGCATTTTGAAATCTCACTTGACATCATTTATAGGTCATTTACTGTGTCTGGGAAATTGAAACCAGAAGAAGCTGTACAGGCTACACTTTCTTCTCTTCCCGACGAGGTTGTGGATACTATACAGGTTACATCTTTACCCTCTGAAGATTCTGTCTCAGAGAGGAGGAGGAAACTGGAGTTCCTTGAAATGCAAGAAGAACTTATTAAGGTAAAAGATGGAAATGCATTGCTCTTGATACTTGTCCTGTTTGAAGTTATCTTTGTTGCATTAGGATGATATAGTCGAAATTATTCTGCTTATAGTGTTTGCTATTTTCTCTGGTTCATATGAGAAGAATGAAGAATCTACTGGAAAGTATCAGTGACCAAAAAAGAATCATTTCAGTATTTTTTTTTTTGGCAGACTTCATTTTTAGTCTGATTAGTCAGTTTAATAAATAAAGTATTGGGTGTTTCCAAAAGTACTGATAAACTGGAAAGCACTTCATTTTTATTGGCAGACTTCGTTTTCTAGGTTTAAATAACTACTGATGAAAATTAAGTAACTTTCGTTTGATCAACGATTCCATGTTTCCAAAAGTACAATACTTAACAGTATTACAAATAAAATGCAGGAGGAGGAGGAGGACAGACAAGAGGAGGTGCAAGCAAGGATGGAGAGTAGTTCTAGTCAAGTTGATAAGGCCCTGAATGAGATGAATATTTCCACAGCAAAAGAGGCTCACCAACTTGCTAGAGACAGAGCAGTGGAAAACAAAGAGCAACTGTGTGAAATTAGTCGTGCATTAGCAGTTTTAGCTTCTGCATCGGTGAGAATTTGATGTCTAAAACATTTTCCTCCAATTTGGTGAATTGCTTTTTGAATCTGCACAATGTATACTAATTAACATACTGCCATATTAATTAACATGTAAGCAGTTTAATGTGTGCTTATGTCTTTTGGCAGTCTGTAAGTACAGAGCGGGAAGATTTTCTTAGGCTGGTTAATAAAGAGGTATATTTGAACTTTCAGAATTTGTCATTTTCTTTACATCTTCTGTAGATTGCTTTAAATATATTTTTTGGGTATGCTAAAGTTTTGATGGACTACGTAACATCATTTGAAATTTGTTGTCAATGCAAGCACATTAGCAGATGTTTCCACTTTTTTAAGCTCCATGTCTCTTCCTTTTTGTCTAAAACAAAAAAGATGAAGAGCTAATATCCATCAATGAAGATACATAAAAGAATAGTATGTGTCTGTATATGAATAACTCTCCATAAGATGAGTTTTTCACTAAAATCTTACTTTTAATTGAAAGTCTGTATCATTCTTTTAAAATTTTATATTTGTCTAAGAACATTTTAGACTCCATCAAAACATTAAATTTATATGTAATATGATTTGCAAATAAGTAAAACATTAACCTCTATAACATTTTCTTAAAATTTGGATTGGCTTGAAAGGTATGCAGAATAATTGGTGATATTTCAAGTACTAATTTTTTTTTTTTTCTTTCAAGAAGTTATTGTGTTATGCAATTGTGTATTGTTAATCAATATTTTTTTGGTTTTAGTGGCAAACCAAAGACAAAGAACAACACAAGAAATGTATCTTAAAATTTTTATTACGTAGAAGCATACAGCAATATTACCTATAAACAATTTCATTGATTTGATATTATACATTAATACTACTTCTATCAAATGTTTCTCTCTCTCTCTAATCAATGTAATCAAACAATCATCCTACAAATAATTCATCTCTGACATTGTCAAAAGGTAGCATATTTAACAATAGTGATAGTGAGGGTGAATTATATGGCCTTATGTGCATTGCGTTTGTCTTTGTATGACAATTGTAACACTGTAAATTGATCGCCACTCTGTGTATGACTGTACGCATATATTTAATCCATTACCCATCCATTTACTGGTTTGTGTGTGTCCAGATAGAACTCTATAATAGCATGGTAAAGAAGGAGGGTTCAGATGGTCAAAAAGCTGCCTTTAAGGCATATAAAGCTGCCCGAGAGGAACATGACGATACTGCTGAGTCTGGTGAAGGGGATAAAGTGTCATCAGCGCTCATTAACAGAGTAAGACCGGCATCATTTATCTATTATTATGAAATACTAGAAACTAATTTTAGACTTCTTTCATCTGTAAATATTTAAAATTTGTCAGGTTGATGCCATGCTTCAAAATCTCGAGAAGGAAATAGATGACGTGGATGCAAAAATTGGTGATCGTTGGAGGCTGCTAGACAGGTATGCACTTGCTTCAACATTGTTATTTGGGAATTGGGTGGGGGTGGTGGTGGTGGCGACGGGGAGGTTCTCCAAAGTAGAAGTCTATGATCTGGTTTAGGGAGGGAGAGTTATTCTATAGTTTAGGCAAAGTGGCCTGGCTGAGATGGTTCCTATGATATAGCAGTCCCTAAAGGGACCTGGTGCCTTTTTTAGCTAAGGCTCTTCGACTTTGTGTTTATATTGGTCATGCTTTGTCCTAATCGTTCATATTCTGATAACGTGAAATATGTGGTTTCATACTCTATTTGCATAAATTTAGTTTAGTGGAAGTTGAACTGCGAATTTGTGATTGTTACTGCATTCTTAAATATACACTGCTTCAAGTTTACTGAACAGTAATAGTTTGACCTGGTTGCTTTGAGGCTGGTAGCGCACTCTCTAACACACTACTATTGTTTGTTTGTTTTTTTTTTGAAATGATAAAATCATGAGTAGATCTCATTAAATAAAAACTGAGACTGGCAAGTCTTTGTAGTTTCCAATAAATTTCAACAAATAATTAAAATAATCTGTTCAAAAGAGTGTGGTACTAGCATCTTTCTCGTTGCCATTGTCATGGAATGTTCTCTTTTTGTATTTGGATTCTTACTAAAGGAGATAGACTGATGGACTATAATCTGCTTTATAATCTATGAAGGATTTGTGTTATATTACAATTTAATTTATGTTGTACTCCTAGAGAAAGATGTGAATACATTTTCATGCTCTTCTAGTTGATGATGATTATAAGTTGCTTGCATTTGAGTGGCAGAGGTATATTGTCTGAACAAATTTTCCATGTTGAAAGCTTAACGATCAACCTCAAATGGGAAGAATACATTTTCACTTTTGTTATAAAAGTTAAATCATGTTTGGGATGACAGCGTGTGATTTTTATTTCACAAGATAAATTTGATCGGTCATGTCCATGAGGATTTCTTATTTGCTTCCTATGCAAATATGTTTGTAATAACTTCTGTGCATATATTAAGAGTTGTTTTGGGCCTTTTTACAGAGATTATGATGGGAAAGTAACTGCTGAGGAGGTAGCCTCTGCTGCAATGTACTTAAAGGATACATTGGGCAAGGAGGGTATCCAAGAACTTGTCAGCAATCTTTCCAAAGATAGAGGTCTGTCATTTCTATATTGATTATTATTTTTCTTCATTTCCTTTGGGGTCTTCTGTGTTTCTGAGCAAGTTGGACTAAGAAATTCTTCTGTCTTGAAATGACGAGACTATAATGTATTCAGTTACTATTTATCAAACTTCCTCTTTATTTATTATGAAAATCAGTTCATGAATACTGTAATTACTGATATAGTTTTTCGTGGCTACAGATGGGAAAATACTTGTTGAGGACATTGTTAAGTTGGGCAGTTGGAAGGAAGATGGTAATGTACCTGAAGATGGGAGCAGGGAGAGTGTATGATCCAGATGCATCTTATTTGAACATGCCACAAAGAATGTTGCGCAAATAGACTCTAGGCCACTCAAAAGTTTTTCAACCATTGATTTTGTATTGATGTTAGGAGTTCAATTGTAGCGGTCAGATTAAAAGGAATTGTGTGCAAGCTCTGTAAATTTATGCCAGCTGAGCACATATACTTTGGTTTATACATGATGCGATACTTAGGCTTTCTTGGCTAGCTAAAATTATATTACTTCCGTGAAATATAAGCGGAACATAATTATATTTTCATAAATTTTTAGTTGCCTTAAGCACGCATAACTGTACTTAAACTGAATCCTGTAGTATGTAGAAAGAAATAAAACTCATTTGATATAACAAAATCTTATTCTTTTAGGTAAGCTTCATTCATGAACTGCTGATTCAACTTTGTTAAAATCCAAATCTATAGAAATATATCTTTTGACAACTTTTCTCAATGTCTTGTCTCTTTTGACAATATTCAGTTCACTTCTTTCACTAGTGCTTTAGATACAAATTGTTTCTACGTTGCTTTCTAAGCATCACGCTTGTATATTGTGCAATTGATTTCTATCCTTTAAAATGACATTCTCTAATCATAAATTTCAATGCCTTGTCTTTTTCTCCTAAAATTGCAATATGTATGCTTACGCAAGTAAAAATTCTATTTTCAAATTTTGTCTTCAAGGTGAGTTTGAAGTTAATTCCCTCGCTTTCATTCTTTAGTTAAATGTATTTCACCGCATGCAATCTGTCTTTAATTAAAAATATATCATCTATAAAAGACATGCAACTTTTACATAAAAATCCAAAACTAGACTTAAACAAGCACATTCACAAGTATAGTTATTTTACCATAAGACAGGTTGGATATTAAAAAAAATCTTTATTAACAATCAATTTTAATATTAATTTATAAAATAAAAAAATCTTAATTATTGAAATAATTATTATTATAAATAAAAATTTATAATTAATTTTTAAATTAATTTCTAAAATTTAGCTGTCAAAGTTTTAATTATAAAAAAAATTAGTCACTAAAATTGATTTTCTACGTATAGATTTATAGATTAATATGTATATATACACATATTTAATAATATTACTTGTACATTTGTAATATTCTAACATACGTGCATTTATATGGTTTTATTAAGATATCATTAGTTATATTGTTATATATTTAGTTATTTACTAATGTAGCGATACGTATTCATTTACGTTTATATTATTTTCTTTTTAGAGTATATATATAATAAATATTATTAATAAAAATATATAAGTTAAATTACTCTTTTGGTCATTATATTTGTTAGTAGTGTTAAATTGGTTCTCCAGTTTTTTTTTTTTTTTTTAATTTGGTCATTTCCATCAATTTTGACCAAACGGCAACGCTATGTGTCAATTTGTAATTTTTTGGATTTTTTTTACACATGTCACTTCACAGTTGTATTGATTAAATTTGGTTCCTATATTTGTTTTTAGTTTCAATTTAGTCCCATTTTTTGTAAAAATGAAGCAATAATGTCTCTCCTTAAATTGAGACTCAATCTACTTTTTGTATAAATCTTACAATGATATTCTTACTAAAATTGACATTTTTATTAAATATTTATATAAATGTTTTTAAACAACATGTTCGGTTTTAGTTTTATTATTAAACAAAGTTAAACCCCAAACATAATCTCAATAATTAGCCATTTTGCTATCATATATAAAGGCATCAAGTGTACCATATTATACAAATTTAAGTGAACATTAAAAATCAAATAACTTGTCACACATAAGTTTACACTAACACAAAAAAAGCTTTTAACATCACCTCTTTAACGTATGCTCAAAAGAACACCAAGATAAAAAATGACCGGTGGCATTTTTGTAAATAAACGGACAATTTTAACGTCTGCCCCTGCGAACCCCGACGTCAAATTACATCGGCCCTTTCCCTTACCGACGTCAAGTTGTTTTCTAAAACCAGCGCAAACCCAACGCCTCCCCACTCTTGCTTTGTGCGTTATCTCCTCTGTGCCGGTGACGACGAGAACGTCAATTGCAGGTGAGTTTGTTTGTTTTCTGCCACTGAAAGTTGTTGGGTTTTGATTTGTTGAATGATTTAGGAGTTTTGAACCGAATATTTATCGTTTTCGTCCCCATTTTGCAGTGTTACACTTCATAACCGTGGTGTTCTTCTTTCCCGTTTGGCCTCGCGCCTTCTCCCCTCTACGCCGGCGACGATGAGAACGTCCATTGCAGGTGAGTTTGTTGGTTTTCCACCACTGAAAGTTGTTGGGTTTTGATTTGTGGATTTATTTAAGAATTTTGAGCCCAATATTTATCGTTTTCATCCCCATTTGGTAGTCATAATTAGGAACTAAATTTCAAGTTCGAACAAAACCAAATTAAAATTTTGTATAGAATTTGAAGTTAATCTAAAAATATGTAAAAATATTTAATAAAAATGTTAATTTTAATAAGAATATCACCATAAGATTTATACACAATGTAAATTGAGTCTCAATTTAAGGAGAGACATTATTGCTCAATTTTTATAAAAATTGGGACTAAATTGAAACTAAAGTCAAATATAACAACCAAGTTGAATCATTTTGACATGTGACATAATTGTGAAGTGACATGTGTAAAAAAATCAAAAAAATATATATTAAAAAAATAAAAATAAATAAATAAACCATAAATTGACATGTGACATTGACTTTAACATCATTTGGTCAAATTATCGGCAATGACCAAATTAAATTATTTTTAAAAAAATAAAGACCAAATTGAAACAAAAGAAATTGGAGAACTAATTTGATACTACTTGACAAACAAAATGACTAAAAGAGTAATTTAACCAAATATAATATATATATATATATATATATATATATATATATATATATATAATAAGTATCATAAATTTTAAAATTATAGATAAAGTATAATAACAAAAATAAAATAAAATTAGGATATCAAATAGAATGAAACAAGTAAGAAAAAATTAAGATGGGATTAGGGACACCCTACTCAGTATGAAATAAATTACTCTAAGCATGGACTGTTCAAGAGTTTGGTAGACTTGAAATGAACTTGAAAAAATGAGATTTTTTATTTAAAATTTATTTAAGGTTTTTTTATTAAACATAATTTCATAATTAATTTAATAGAAATATATTAGTACAACAAAAATTTTTTAAGACTTTTTTCTTACACATAATTTTAAGACTTTTTTCTTACACATAATAGAGGTATATTAGTATTTTACTTACCTTGGTCTTCTTATGTCGACGTCGACTAAGTTGATGTGAAGAATATACTCAAATTAAAAGTTTCCGGTTTGATATTTTTCTACTGTCGATTCTCATCCTTCTAGCATTGGTTTTTCCTGTTTTTTTTTTTGTTTTCACGTTCTATCTCCTTTTACCACCCTTTTATTCACCTCTTCCACCCAGTTTCTCATGTGCAACCTTATCTTACTCCTTTTTTTTCTTTTATAATTTATATAAAGTAATAATTATGTTAAAATAAATCTATAATATATAGACAATATTATTACTTTATGTTTCTTATATATTGAATTCTTCTACAATCGTAACTATATGTTATTATTTGATTTAAAATACATTATTTTTATAATACCAATATTAAAATAATTCTAATACATATATAACTAAACGTGCAGGATAAAATTATTATATTATTCTTAGTTAATCAATCTTGATTTCCTATATATTTATAATTTTCATATTTATATGTTTATAATATATTTTAGATATATTGTTATTTCTAATAATAACATTTCTTTCTTCTTTATTTATAATATATATATATATATATATATATATATTAAAATTTAATATATTGTTTATTGAAATTATTATATTATAAAATTTATGAATATTACACATAGTAAGTAACTTAAACCAATTGCAAATTTGAATAATTTTTTTAACATCTTTTCCACACTAATAACTTCAAACTTTTTAGTTGTAAGATGAGTTGGCAGAGCAAAGCACAGAAGGATAGTTCATTCTCTAGCTGCGTGAGGACATATTGGCGGCTACCCTTGGTCGTCCAGAGCATCCTAATTGTATTTGTGGTGTTGGCAAATTTGTAAGCATCTAACAATTCTTTAGTCCTCCATCAACTCATCATAATGAAGCTCATTTCAGTGAGGAAGTCCTCAAGCCTATCAAGGAAATGAGAGAGGATGAGGGACAAGCTATCTAATATGCGAGCACCATTGTTAGCAAACATGTGAGCCTAAGTCTTTAAACATGTGTAACAAAATGTTCAAGAAAGTTTGTTAGGATAGATTTTAATTTAGCTTTAATATCATGTTAAAAATAGACTTTAAATTTAACTCAATTTCACAAAATCGACTTGTAAAATAAGGTTTGTACATCACTTATAAATTGGTGTTGTCTATACGATATGGGACTTCCAAAATATATATATATATATATATATATATATATATATATATATATATATATATAGAAAAAACACAAAATATAAAAAAAATATAAATAAAATACTAAATATATATAAAATAGAATTTTTTTTTGATAGAATTATATAATGTTGGTATAGAGAGAGAGAATGAAATAT
>Ga0099822_1002332_pt1 | contig 23535 bp, 19 predicted proteins | sample CowpeawhiteBW_FD_76839 | JGI IMG/M metagenome (GOLD analysis project Ga0099822, IMG submission 76839) | Root nodule microbial communities of legume samples collected from California USA - Cow pea white BW | ecosystem: Host-associated > Plants > Roots > Nodule | place: USA: California | collected... | reverse complement strand
GGGCTCCATATATCTAAGTGGGGAGAGGGGCTAAGCTGTTAGCTTGCCACAGAAGTTCATCCAGGCGACACGTTTTCAGCCCGTTGTTGCGAGGAGCCAACGGGTCGCGCGAATGCGGGCCCGATGACAGGCTCCGCGACGAAGCAATCCATATTTGCTCGCAATGACGTCAAAAAAGCTCAGAGCTTGCTGGAGTTTGGTAGCCTTGATGGAGCGAAGCGCAATCCGGGATTCACTTGTGCACGGATAGAGCGGTCCCGGATTTCGCTGCGCTTCATCCGGGCTACGCTTCTCGATCCGACGACGTCTTCGAGACTAAAACTCTCCGTGCACCCGGCCGGAGAAAATATGCACCGGGCCGCGGTCGGCGTTGTAGGCGGGATTGGCGATGAACTGGTAGTCCGCGGTCATCGTCAGGTGCTTGTTCACCGAGTAGGCGTAGTAGCTCTCGAAGATGCCTTCGTTGCGGTAGTTGAGCGCGCCGTCGCCGATCAGCAGGCCGAGGCCGCCGGCGGCGAGGAAGTCGCGATGCGAGGCGGAGAGTCCGTTGATCGCGCCGCCGATACCGATCGTGTCGTCCGGCCGTCCCCAGGTGCTGCCCTTCAACGACACGCCGCCCGAGAGGCTGCGGTCGACGTCGGTGAACGAGAGGATCTCGTTCCGGCCGTCGTTCCAGCTCAGGCGGCCGAACAGGCCGACGTCCTTGGCGATCTGCTGCTCGGCATTGACGTAGAATCCGTACTTCAGATTGTCCTTGCGAATGCTGTGCATCACGCTGTTGATGTCGAGTGAAGGGTCGGTGCCTTCGATCGCCAGCGCCTGGCTGTAATTGCCGGTGTTGCCGCGATTGGCGAATACGCCGACGCGCAGCTTGCCGGGCTGGTCGAAGATCGAATAGCGACCCTCGAATTCGACGACGGCGCCGCCAGTCTTGAAGGTCAGGATGTCGCTGTTCGGCGCATCCGGCACCTGGAACAGACCGGCGCGCACCGCCCAATCCTTGCGGTTGAGGTCGATCACGGCACCACGCGTATAGCCGGGGAGATCGGCGGGGAAATCGTAGGCGGCGGATGCCCACATCGCCCAGTTCATGAAATCAGCGCGCGGATCCTTCGCATAGGAATTGCCGTCGAAGAAATCGCCGACCGCGAAACGACCGACAACCACCGTCAGGCGATCGATGTCACGCTTGCCGGCCACCTGGTTGGGGCCATCGGAGACGTCTTCCTGCTCGCCGCCGAAGCCGAATGTCTGCTTGAAGTAGTAGCGTTGCGGCCGGATCCTCGGATATGCAGCGCCGGCCTTCTGGGCTTCACCGTTCGAGAAACCGGCAAGGCCGAGCGTGCCGTTGAGGCCGAAGCCCTGCGCGGTCTCCGGGTTGAAGTAGAACTCGCCGCCCTCCCACAGCCGCACGCCGAGGAACGCGGTCGTGGTCCAGGTCTGTTGCACCTGACCGCCAGGCGGCAGGCTGTTGGTGCCGCTATAGGCGGCGCGAAATGACGGGTAGCCTTGTCCGATCAGCGTCGTCTGCGCATTGACCGACCAATTGTCCGATTCCGGCAATTGCGGCTTGGTTGGCGTTGCCGACCATGGCGAATCGCCCAACTGGTAGTTCAGGCCGAATTTCAGGAGATGCAGGCGCGGCTCGATGGTGACGCCAGGCATGCCGAAGTCGGCAAGGCCGAAGGTCCGCCGCGACAGGTCGATGTAGTCGTATTCGATCTTGGCGGTCCAGTTGCCACTCAATGCAAACTCGGCGCCGGCGCCGACGGTCCAGCCGGGCTGGTACTGGCCCGGCTCGGACACGACCTCGCCTGCCGCGTCGTTCACCCTGACCTGCGTACGTCCCCAGGCAAAGCCGCCGGTGACATAAGGCATCCAGCCGCCGAACGCATAGCCGGCCCGGCCGCGGACGGTGCCGACATAGTCGATCGAGCTGTTGAACGGGCCCGGCGTCCTCCGCACCTGGTCGATGGGACTGACGAAGGTTGCGTCAGCCTCGATGCCGAGCACGAAGCGATTGGCGAACTCGCGATTGTATCCGACCTGGAAGCCGCCGATCCCACCCGTGATGTTGTGCGGAAAGAACACGCCCTGCAGCGGAAGCGGATTGGTGCCGGGCCCAAGACTGCCGTCGCCGTAACCGACATGTCCGCCGACGTAAAAGCCGGTCCAGTTGTAAATCGTGCTCATGGCGGGCGATTTGACCGCCATGTCGGCTGCGGCCGCCGGCGCGCCGAAAGCGGCGGCACCGAGCGCCGCCGCACCGGCGGCGATCTGCACCCGGAAGAGGCGGAGGCAGGTCATGACGTGGCGTTGCCCCGCGAGCGGTTGGAGGTATTGCCTGCCATCACTGCAGATTTGGCAGCCACTCGCCACCCCCAGATTTGAAGTCATCGCCCGCCGTCCCCGGTTCCGATCTGTGTTGGTTCAACAGAGCCAGATCGGCAGCCTGACACCAGCCTTATTGCAAATGGTTCGCAATTGCAACTGAAGGCCGCCACCTACCCCTCCGATTTGCACGTCGCGATGACAGCCATGCAACAGCGGGCGGGGCGACCAGGTCCTTCGTCCGTGTCGGCCGCCTAAGCCGGCAACCGCAGCTTCGATGCGGCACGCGCCGCGGTGGCGTGCGGGCAGGAAGGTGAGCCTGCACGCCATCGACGATCGAGATCGCCACTGGTGTCCTCGAGGGTCCACCGGCATTCCAGGTGAGCGTCGATCAGGATCCAATGACAAGCCGGCGCCGGGGTTGGACGGCGGCGCCGGCCTTCAGGGCGGCGAAAACCCGGAACGTTGTCGTTGGCATAGGGAGTCGTCCACGGTGTCATCTGCCGCGGCGCGAACGGCCGAAATTTTGCGAGCTTTTCGAACATCGCTCACCTCCACATCCGCTGGTCGTGCGGCAGGCCGGTGAGGAGCGGACGATCAGCTAAGGCGCGACCATCCATCCACGCAGCGGGAGCCTGCGCGATCAGTCTTGCTGTCGTGCGGCGGCAGGTGTCCCGTCATCGTCGGGGTACTGTCGCCTGAGTTGCTACTGCCCATTTGCCTTCTATGTTGGCTCGTGGTCGGGGCGGTTGCCCCCGTGCGGAACGGATGTTCCGACGATCGGCCACTACGCCCCGTGCAGTGGGCTGTCAAGCCGATTTCCCTATCCCCCCGGGAGGATCGTGCTTATCCTGCCGGGAGGATAGGAGAACCGAATGCCCGACGATCACCCCCACGCCGCCATTGCCCGGCGCCTGAAGCGCGCCAATGGCCATCTCGAGACCATCGTCGAGATGATCGAGCACGGCCGCCCGTGCGCGCAGATCGCCCAGCAATTGCAGGCCGTGGAGGGCGCGATCGAGAGCGCCAAGAAGGCCCTGATCCACGACCATATCGGCCACAGCCTGGAGGATACGCTGAAGGCCGCGGGCCCGAAGGGCCGCGCCGTGCTGAAGGATTTCAGGCTGGTCGCGAAATATCTCTGACCGGCCGCCTGCGGCCGCCGGCTCCCGCCGATCGCGCTATGGGGCCGGCCAGCGCGGCGTCGCTGCCAGCGCGCTCATGTCGAATTTGTCGACGTCTTCCAGCAGCTCGCAGAATGCGCGCGCGCCGTGGTCGAGCAGCGCCTCACCCTTCTCGGCGGAGGCCGTGGTGGCGTCGCCGATCGCGCCGCTCGGGTGCAGGTCCTGCGCCTGCCAGGCGAACGGTGCCGGCCGTTGTGTCGAGAGATGGCGGTGGTGTTTTTCAATTTGCACACTCGCAGGGCGGAAATCCGCGATCGCGCCCTTGCGCACGGCTTGCGGATATTTCGCCAGCATGATCGATGTCTCGACCGCCCCGCCATGGATGCCGTGACGCAGTTCGGCTGCCTCGAACAATCCGTCCGGTACGCCGAAGCGTGACCAGCTCGTGGTGACCGCGAGCATCCCGTGGCGCGCGCGCAGGTCTTGCGCCACCAGCGACATCGCGGCGGAATTGCCGCCATGGCTTGTCACCATCACGAGCTGTTTCGCGCCGGCGCGCGCCACGCACTCGCCGAGCGCGGTCCAGGTGTTGAGCGCGACCTCATTCGACAAGGTCAGCGTGCCCGGAAAATCGATGTGCTCGGTGGAGATGCCGACCGGCTGTAGCGGCAGAAACGTCACCGGTGCGGCCGCCGGCAGCAGCTCGCGCACCCGCGCCAGGTAGGCTTCGCCGATCATAACGTCGGTTCCAACAGGCAGGTGCGGCCCGTGCTGTTCGTTCGCGGCCAGCGGTAGCACCGCGATCCAACGCGAGGACGCTGATTTGGCGATGTCGGGCCAGTGGATGGCGGTCCAGTCGCGGGGCGGAAGCTGAGAAGTCATCAAGCGAAGCGTTTCATTGGATGAATTTGCAGGTTAGTTTGTCGATCTTTCGCGGGGATGTGAATCATGCCTCCGGGCGATCCACGCGCCTGGGGCGCGGCTCGGTCCCCGGGGCGCGGTCCACGTCCTCCACCCCTCCATCATGGGCCAGAATGAGCGACGGAGTCCAACCATGAACCCGGCCTTTTTGCCGCGAGCGTTAACCATAGGCCTGCTTGCCGTCCTCACGGTGCTGACCCCGGCGCGCGCACAGACCCTGGACAAGGTTTCGTTCGGCACCAACTGGGTCGCCGAGGGCGAGCATGGCGGGTTCTTCCAGGCGGTGGCCGACGGCACCTACAAACAATATGGCCTCGACGTCACCATCGTGCCCGGCGGTCCCAACGAGAACAACCGCATGCTCCTGATCGCGGGCAAGCTCGACTTCTTCATGAGTGCGAACTCGCTGCAGACCTTCGACGCCGTCACCAACAAGGTGCCGCTGGTCGCGGTCGCCGCCATCTTCCAGAAGGATCCGCAGGTGTTCCTGACCCATCCCGAGGCCAAGGTCAGCAAGATCGAGGACCTCAAGCCGCTGACGCTGCTGGTCTCGAAGGAGGGCATCGCAAGCTACTTCCAATGGATGAAATCCAAATACGGCTTCAGCGAAAGCAAGGTGAAGCCCTATACCTCCAACGCACAACCCTTCCTCGTCAACAAGCAGGTCGCGATGGAAGGCTACGTCACCTCGGAGCCCTACGCGGTGGAGAAGACCGCCGGCTTCAAGCCGAATGTCCTCTTGATCGCCGACTACGGCTTTAGCGCCTATTCGACCCTGATCGAGACCCGCCGCGACCTCGTCGACAAGAAGCCGGACCTGGTGCAGCGCTTCGTCGATGCCTCTATTGTCGGCTGGTATCATTATCTTTACGGGGATAATTCAGCCGGCAATGCGATGATCAAGAAGCTCAACCCGGACATGACCGACGAGCTGTTGGCCTATTCGGTTGCCCAGATGAAGGAGCACGGCATCGTCGATTCCGGCGATACCTTGAAGAACGGGATCGGCGCCATGACCGACGAGCGGATGGCGAGCCTCTTCGAGGCGATGGCCGCCGCCGGTGTGGTCAAGAGCACGATCGACTATCGCCAGGGCTACACGCTGCGTTTCGTCAACAAGGCGGTCGGGCTCGAGCTCAGGCCGAAGAACTGAGCGGCCCGGAACACGAGTGGTGCGATTGGCTCGAGATATCGCCGCATCGGCGGCCCACCTCTCCCCACCGGGGAGAGGTCGCGCCGGAGGCGCGGGTGAGGGGGCACGGGTCCCACGAGAGGGCGTAACCCCTCACCCGGATCGCATCGTGCGATGCGATCCGACCTCTTCCACAAGGGAAGAGGTAGTGCTCGCGGCACGGCCGCGCGCATCAATGCCGAATTGCGGACGGTAGACGGCATGGCCGCGCCAGAACCGCATGCTGCCAGCCCTGCTGTTCGCCTGCGCGGCGTCACTAAGGTCTATGACAGCGGCGTGACGGCGCTCGGGCCGCTCGATCTCGATGTCGGGCGTGGCGAGTTCGTCTCGCTGCTTGGGCCCTCGGGCTGCGGCAAGTCCACCGCGCTGCGCCTGATCGCGGGGCTATCGGCACCGAGCGCGGGCACGGTCGAGCTGTCGCACCATGACGCGGTCCGGCGCGGCAGCCACCCGATCGGCTTCGTGTTCCAGGAGCCGACGCTGATGCCCTGGGCCACCGTGCGCGACAATGTCCGCCTGCCGCTGAAGCTTGCGCATGCGCCGAGCGCCGAGGCCGAGGGGCGGGTCGACCAGGCGCTCGCGCAGGTCGGGCTTGCGGAATTCACTGAAGCCTATCCGCGCGAATTGTCCGGCGGCATGAAGATGCGGGTGTCGCTGGCGCGTGCGCTGGTCACCGATCCAGATATCCTGTTGATGGACGAGCCGTTCGCCGCGCTCGACGAGATCACGCGCTTTCGCCTCAACAACGATCTGCTGTCGCTGTGGCGCAACCTGCACCAGACCGTCATCTTCGTGACGCATTCGGTGTTCGAGTCGGTCTATCTGTCGCAGCGCGTGATCGTGATGACGGCGCGGCCCGGCCGCATCGGCGCCGAGTTTCGTATCGCTGCGGCGGAGCCGCGCGGCGAGGAGTTCCGCACCTCGGCCGAATATGCCGGCTTCTGTCGCGAAGTCTCGAACGCGCTGGCGCCGTCTTATGCAGGGCAGGCCGGCGTATGAAATCTGCGCAACAGATCGTCCGCTTCCTGCTGCCGGCCGTGGTGTTCGCCGGCGGCCTTGTCCTCTGGGAGGTGATCGTCGATGTCAACGATATCCAGCCCTATGTGTTGCCGAGCCCCCTGTTGGTGTTGAAGACGCTGGTGCACGACTGGCCGATCCTGTCGCAATCGCTCGGCGTCACGCTGCTCACGACGCTCGAAGGTTTCGTTGCGGCCGCAATCGGCGGCGTCGCGCTGGCGCTGCTGTTCAACCAGTCGAAATGGCTGGAATACTCGCTGTTTCCCTATGCGGTCATCTTGCAGGTCACGCCTGTGATTGCGATCGCGCCGCTGCTGCTGATCTATTTGCAGCAGCAGACGGCGGTGATCGTCTGCGCCTGGATCGTCGCATTCTTCCCGGTGCTATCCAACACCACGCTCGGCCTCAACTCGGTCGATCGCAACCTTGCGGGTCTGTTTCAGCTCTATGGTGCCTCGCGACTACAGAAGCTGATGTTGCTGCAATTGCCCGCTGCATTGCCCTACATCCTCGGCGGCTTGCGCATCGCCGGCGGGCTGTCGTTGATCGGCGCCGTCGTCGCCGAGATCGCGGCGGGCAGCGCGGGCGCCGGCTCGGGCCTCGCGTTCCGCATCGCTGAATCAGGTTATCGCCTGAATATTCCCCGCATGTTCGCAGCGCTGTTGCTGCTGTCATTGGCCGGGATTGTCATCTATGGGTTGCTGGCGCTAATTTCATACCTCTTGCTGCGACGCTGGCACGAAAGTGCGCTTGGAAAGGAAAGCTGATGGCCCCGATGTCTTCCGAAAAGATCGATCTGCTGGTTTACGGACCGATCCGGCCAATCCTCGAGAACGGCTTTCCCGATCAATATGTGCTGCACCGCGCGGAAAGCCGCGGCGATCTCGAGCGGCTGACACCTGAGGTCGCGGGCAAGATCCGCGGCATCGCCGTCACCTATCACACGATGGCGACCGACAAGACCGCGATGGCGCGCTTTCCCAAGCTCGAGATCGTGGCGAGCTTCGGCGTCGGCTACGATCACGTCGATTCCGCCTATGCGCGCGATCACGATATCGTGGTCACCAATACGCCCGACGTGCTGACCGAGGAAGTCGCCGACGTTGCGATGGGGCTGTTGATTGCGACCTTGCGCGAATTCGTCAAGGCCGACCGCTATGTGCGCTCCGGCCTGTGGCAGACGCAGAACTATCCGCTCAGCGTCGGCTCGCTGCGCGACCGCAAGGTCGGCATCGTCGGCATGGGCCGAATCGGCCAGGCGGTCGCGCGCCGCCTCGATGCCTCGCGCGTGCCGGTGTGCTATCACTCGCGCAAGCCCGCCGCCGATGTCTCCCACCCGCATTACCCTGATCTGATCGAGATGGCGAAGGCGGTCGATACGCTGATCGTGATCGTGCCCGGCGGCGCCGCGACGGCGAAGATGATCAATGCCGACGTGCTGAAGGCGCTCGGGCCCAAGGGCGTGCTGATCAATGTCGCGCGCGGCTCCGTGGTCGATGAGCCGGCGCTGGTCGCCGCGCTGAAATCGGGCACCATCCTCGCCGCCGGCCTCGACGTGTTCGCGGCCGAGCCGAACGTGCCGGACGAGCTGAAGGCGATGCAGAACGTCGTGCTGCTGCCGCATATCGGCTCGGCCTCCGTGGTCACGCGCAACGCGATGGATCAGCTCGTGGTCGACAACATCAGGAACTGGTTCGCGGGCAAGCCGCCGCTGACGCCGGTGGCCGAGACTCCGGTGAAGGGCCGCTGATGTCGCCGGTCCGCTTCAGCGCCGTGGTCGTTTTGCTGCTCGCCGGCGTGCTGCCGGCGCGGGCGCAGGACGTCACGACGTTGAAGAAGGACATGATCGGGCAGTGGGAGCTTGCCACCACCGACCGCAGCAAGACCTGCGTCGTGACGTTGAAGAGCGATACGACGCCGCAAGGCTTCAAACTCGAGCTCGAGCCGTCCTGCCCCGCCGCGCTGCCCTTCACCAAGGACATCGTCGGCTGGAGCATCAAGGGGCTGGGCGACATCGTGCGGCTGCAAAACGCAGCCGGCGAGGCCGTGATCGATTTCTCCGAGGTCGAGACCGGCATCTTCGAGGGGCTGCGCACCAATGAAGGCGTCTACATCCTGCAGAACCTCGCCGCCGCCCGCTCGCTCGCCAAGTCGATGGACCAGATGATCGGCGACTGGTCGATGGTCCGCTGCAACGGCCAGGCGATCTGCGGCCTGACGCTGACCAACAACGATGCCGGCAATGACAATTTCCAGGTTTTCCTGAAGCCGAAATGCGACCCCGCGGTCGCGGCCCTCAACCCGACGCAGTGGCGGCTCGACCACGGCCAGATGATCCTGATGTCGGCCAAGGGCGAGACCTGGCAGTTCGAAGCCGACGACAACGCGCAGTGGCGCCGGGTTCCCGACAGCGCCGATCCGCTGATCATGCTGCGCGAGCAGTAGGTCCTCCACACGGCTGCCCACCGCTCCCGCTTGCGGGGGAGGTCGTATCGCATTGAAGATGCGATACGCGTTTGCGGTGATACCCCCACCCCAACCCCCCCCCGCAAGCGGGAGAGGGGGCCGTACTGGGCCGCGGCCGCATTTGGAGGCTCCTCAACACAAAAATTTCCCCGCTCCATGTCGATCCGGCGCGTCGCGGATCGTCGTCCCTGTAGCGAGCCGGTCTTGCGGCGATCATCGCCGCGTCTCGCCCAACAGGAGTTTTCCGATGCGGTTCATGTATATCGTCACCTCCCCGCAACCCCCGCGGCCGCCGACTCCGGCCTTGATGGAGGCGATGGGCAAGCTTGCCGAGCGGGAAATCAAGGCGGGCCGCATGATCGACAACGGCGGCCTGCTGCCGGTTACGATGGGCGCCCAGGTCCGCATCACGGACGGCAAGCTCAACGTCATCGACGGGCCTTTCGTCGAGACCAAGGAGATGATCGGCGGCTACGCGATCTTCGAGCTCCGCAACAAGGAGGAGGCCGTCGCCGCCGCCGTGGAGTTCATGCAACTCCACAAGGAGCATATGCCCGGCTGGGATGGAACCTGCGAGGTCCGTCAATTTGCGACCATGGGTGTCGACGGCGCCTGTCAGATCGATGTTTCCGCCGGCGCTTGACGCGCCGCGCGATGATCTCGGGTCGGCGGCGATGACGGCCGCCGACATCCAGGCCACCATCCTCGCCGTGTGGCGCATCGAGCAACCGCGGCTGATCACCAGCCTGTCGCGGATGCTGCGCGACGTGCCGCTCGCCGAGGACCTGACCCAGGACGCGTTGGTCGCGGCGCTCGAGCACTGGCCGGCCAGCGGCGTGCCGGAAAAGCCGGGCGCCTCGCTGATGGCGACCGCAAAGCGGCGCGCGCTCGATCATCTGCGCCGCATCAGCGTGCTCACCCGGACGCACGGCATGCTGGCGCATGATCTGGCGCGAGAGCAGGAGACCATGCCCGATTTCGACGCTGCGCTCGACGACGACATCGGCGACGAGCTATTGCGGCTGATCTTCACCGCCTGCCACCCGCTGCTGTCGCGCGAGGCGCGCGCAGCGCTGGCACTCAAGATGATCTGCGGCCTCACCACCGAGGAGATCGCACGCGCCTTCCTGCAAGCCGAGGCGACCATCGCCCAGCGCATCGTGCGCGCCAAGCGCACGCTGTCGGAGTCCGGCCTCGGCTACGAGACGCCGCGCGGCGAGGCGCTGTCCGAGCGGCTCGCCTCCGTGCTCGAGGTGGTCTACCTCATCTTCAACGAGGGCTATACCGCCGCGCGCGGCGAGGAATGGCTGCGGCCGCAGCTCTGCAACGAGGCGCTGCGCATGGGCCGCGTGTTGGCCGCGATCGCGCCGCGGGAGCCGGAGGCACATGGGCTGCTCGCGCTGATGGAACTCAACGCCTCGCGGATGGCGGCGCGCACCGATGCGGCCGGCGATCCCATCCTGCTGATGGAGCAGAATCGCACGCTGTGGGATCGCCTGCAGATCCGCCGTGGGCAATTGGCGCTGGCGCGCGCCCGCGAGCTGGGCGGCGCCGGCGGCTTCTATACGTTGCAAGCCGCGATCGTTGCCTGTCATGTCGAAGCCGATACCCCGGATGCGACGGATTGGCCGCGGATCGCTTCGCTCTACGGCGATCTTGCCGCATTGGTGCAGTCGCCGGTGATCGAGCGCAACCGCGCGGTCGCGATCGGCATGGCGGAAGGACCGCAGGCCGCGCTTGCGATCGTCGACGGCCTCGCCCACGAGCCCGCATTGAAATCCTATCATTTGCTGCCGGGCGTGCGCGGCGACCTCTTGCAGAAGCTCGGCCGCCACGGCGAGGCGCGCGCGGCGTTCGAAGCAGCCGCCAAGCTTGCCGGCAACACCCGCGAGCGCGACCTTATGCAGCGCCGCGCGGCAGCGGCGCGTGCGGCGCTGGATCGCGATTGACGCGCTCGTGATTTCGACTCAAATGGGCGGCATGCTCAATCGCCGCTGATTGAGCCGGGAGTGTGATCATGACGAAGCCATCCGTGCTGGCGATCGGCCTCGATCCTGCCTTCGTCGATCTCTCCGCCTTTCCGCAATACACTCCGGAGATCATGCGCGGCTACATCGAGTCCCAGCTCGAAGGTTTGCGCACGCTCGGCTATGAGGTGGAGAGCTGTCTCACCGATCTCGGTGAAACGGCTGAGGCGGTGGCGACGGCGGCACTGACGGCGAAGCGCTACGATTGTGTCATGATCGGCGCGGGCCTGCGCGAGCCGCCGGAGCGGCTGCTGTTGTTCGAGAAAATCCTCAATCTGGTGCACCGGCTCGCCCCGGATGCTTGCATCTGCTTCAACACCAGCCCAGCCGACCGCGCTGCCGCCGTGCAACGCTGGCTCACGCCTGCGGACACGAACCGATAAGGGCCGAGTGTCGTGACTGAGCTGCGACCATCATTGCGAACGAGATCATGAGAGCATCCCTGGCGGGATGAGTTTGGGTTGAATCGGCCCGCGGCGGCTTCGATCACCTCTCCCAAAGGGAGAGGTGACCTCAGGCGTCAATCTCATCCCGTCGTTGTGCGCTCGCCGCGACCGACCAGATGCGCGGCGGATCGCCACGCATGATGCGACAGTGCGTTGAGGCTCCGGACCGTCTCGACGCGAACCAGCGCCGCGTCGGCGGTGAGCGTTCCATTGGCCGCCGCGCCGAGCGTTGCGCTGCGGTGGATGGGCAGCATGGCGTCGAGTTGGGTCACGCAGCGCTCGAGTTCGGCGATCGCTTCGTCGGCCGGGATCGCGCGCGGACCGGCCAGGGCGTCGGCGCCCTGCGAGGCCGGAATCACCAGCGACGAGCCGGTGTCGCGCGCCGGCGCCGCCACACCGCGCGCGATCGCGGCCGCGCTCCGCATCGCCTCCGCACAGAGCTCCGCGGCGCGAATGTCCTCCGGTCCGCCTCCCGGCGCAGTGAGGCTGATGTCTCCATTCGCCATTTCGGCCAGCCGGGACGCGTGATCGAGTGCGTGCAGCGTGCTTGTCAGGCGCTGCTGCCCGTCTTCGCTGTCAGGCGGTCCGGCCACGTCCGACAGGAACGTCTGGGTCCGGCGCAGGGCATCTGCCGCCTCGGGCACCGATACGGCGTCCTTGCCGAGGCGGATCGCGGTCGCACGGCCGGCCAGTGCCGTCTCGATGGAACAGCATAGGGTTGCGAGCGCGCGCGCAATCGTCCGCCGCGCGGCTTCCACCGCCACGATCGGGGTCGCGAGCGCGGAGGGATCGAGGCAGCGGGTGAGCGGCGAGCCGCGTTCGGGCAGAATGCGCTCGACCAGTCGCGCGAACGGGTTGATCAAAGGCAGCAAGACTGCGACGCCGACGACATTGTAGGCGGTGTGATACGCGGCCAGCAAGGTGACGCCGTCGACGGTGTTGGAAGCATGCACGAGCGAAGGGACGACGAAGGGAAACAACACGATCGCAATCAGGGCGGCGATCAGCTTGAACAGGACGTAGGCGATCGCCAGTCGCTTGGCGGTGATGCTCGCCCCGATCGCAGCCAGGGCGGAGCTGGTCGCTGTTCCAATGTTCTGGCCGATGATCAGAGCACAGGCCTGATCGAGCCCGAACGCACCGGCGAAGTAGCCGGACAAGGTGACCGCGATGGCGGCCGTCGACGACTGCATCAGCGTCGTCATCGCCAATCCGACCACGACGAGGGCCAGCACGCCGAACAGCGCCGACCACCACCGTATATCCGCACCGACGAGAACGGCGGGCAGATCCGCCGGGTGTAATCGCTCGGCCAGTCCGCCCATGCCTTGCTGCAGGGTGGTCAGCCCGAACAGCACCAGTCCGAACCCGGCAAGCGCAGCGCCGGCTCCCGAGACGCGCCCGCTTGCGATAAGTTTGGTCAACGCACCGACAAAGATCATCGGTAGCGCCGCGGCCGTGAGCGAGACGCGGACGCCGATTAGCGCAACCAGCCAGCCGGTGCCCGTGGTGCCGACATTGGCGCCGAACACAAGCCCCAGCCCTTGCTGGAACGTCAACAGGCCGGCGCTGACCAGACCGATCGTGGTCATCGTCGTCGCGCTGGACGACTGCACCAGCAACGTGACGATGGCGCCCCAGAACGAGCCGTGCAGTGGCGTTGCGGCCGCCTTGCCGAGCACGCCGCGCAGGGCGGAACCTGCCAGCGCCTTCAGGCCCTCCGTCATCACGGTCATGCCCAGCAGGAAGAGGCCGACGCCGCCCAGCGCTGAGATTGCCACCGACATACGGGCTCCTGACGTGAACGACGATCAAGCGAGCTCCGGCACTGTAGCGGAGTTGCGGCGTGGCCGCGAGCGTTGGCCGCGCCACGCGAGGCGTTCGCCGTGCGGCAGATTATCCTTGGCTGCCGACGCGATCGGCCCTATGTCTGCCCGACGCGGTTGGGTGATGCCGTCTCGCAGCGCCGCCTTGTTCGGTGCGCTGTTCGGCGGCATCTTTCAGTTTGGACCAGTGACGGGGCATGAACCGAAAAGAACGACGTGCGGCCAGCAAGCGACGCGACGAGCCTGCAAGCAGAGCAGGCGCGCCGACTTCGGCAAGCCTCAGCATTGCTGACCTCGCCGCTGAGGCCCGCCGCTTCTACGGGATGGGCCGCGTCAACGAAGCCGGGGAGATTTGCCGTCAGGTTCTCGTGCGCGAGCCGGCACATGTGCAGAGCCTGAATCTGCTCGGCCTGATGGCGCAGGCAACCGGCGATCACCGGGCTGCCGTGAAGATGTTCGCGAAAGCGCTCGATTCGGATGACGTGAATGCCGCGTGTCATTACAATGCCGGCAATTCGTATCAAGCGCTGGGTCAGCGCACCAAGGCCGTCGCCCATTTCGGCAAGGCGCTTGCGCTCGGCATGGACGCGAAAGCCGTCGCCTTCATCCTGCAGAGCCCTGTCATCGCCACCTATGGCGCGCGGATCGCCAGCAAGTGGCCGCTGGCGGTCACGAACGCCGAATTGTTCGGTGCTGAAAGTGTCGCCCCGCTCGCAAACGACCTCTTCCTCCGCACGGCGATGGAAGCGACGACGCTGGCAAGCATGCCACTCGAGGCCTTGCTGGGACACGCCCGCGCCGAGCTGCTGCGGCTTGCGGGCGAAGCCGATGCCGAGATCGATGACGATATCGTCGGCTTCGCCTGCGCACTCGCCCGGCAGTGCTTCATCAATGAATATGTCTATGAACAGGCCGACGCGGAGAGCAAGCTTGCGAGCGCCCTGCGCGATCGATTGCTGCACGCCCTGGCATCAGGGGCGGCGATCCCTCCGCTGATGCTGGCGGTCGTTGCGGCCTATGTCCCGCTTCATGTCCTGCCGGCGGCGGACGCGCTGCTGCGTTGGGATTGGCCGGCGGCCGCGGCCGACCTGCTCCGGGTGCAGCTCCGCGAGCCGCTCGAGGAAGCAGGCGAGCGCAGCGCCATTGCCGCGCTCACGCCCGTCAAGGACAGCGTATCACTCGAGGTGATGCGTCAGTACGAGGAAAATCCCTATCCGCGCTGGACCATCAACCCGCTGCACGCGTTTGCGGCCGATCAGGCGCGGGGCAGGATCGTCCCGACCGCGGAACGGCAAGCCGAACTCGACATACTGATCGCGGGGTGCGGGACCGGCTCGCACGCGATTCAGATCGCGCAGGTCTATCCGAACGCCCGTTTGCTCGCGATTGACGTCAGCCTGCCCAGTCTCGCCTATGCGCGCCGAAAGACGCGGGAGCTGGGCCTACGCAACATCGAATATGCGCAGGCGGATATTCTGGAGCTCGGTGCGATCGGCAGGACGTTCGATCACATCGAATCGGTCGGTGTGCTGCATCATCTGGCTGAGCCTGCGGCCGGGTGGCGCGTGCTGGTCTCGCTGCTGCGGTCGGGCGGCAGGATTCGCATCGGGTTGTACAGCGATCTGGCGCGCCGCGTCATCGTCGAGGCCCGCGCTCGCATCGCGGCGCGCGGCTACCGCGCTACGTCGGACGACATCAGGCGGTGTCGCCAGGAGATATTCCGCGAGGCGGACGACTGGAAGCCGCTGCTCGGCGCGAAGGATTTCTACAGCATGAGCGGCTGCCGCGACCTGCTGTTCAATGTCATGGAGCATCGCTTCACGATTCCCGAGATCGCAGCATTTCTGAACGACAACGGCCTGTCTTTCCTGGGCTTCGAACCCTTCGATGATCCAACCGTGCTCGAACAATTTCATAAGCAGTCTCCGGGCGCGGCCGATGAATCCAATCTGGATCAGTGGCACCGCTTCGAAGTCGATCATCCGGAGACGTTCTGGGACATGTACGTCTTCATGGCGGCCAAGAGCGCGCAGTGAGGCAACGGCGCCTGCTTCTGGCGCAAGGAAGACTAACGCATCGAGCGGTCCACAACATCCGCCTCCGACGCGGCCATTCGAACCACGATAGCGATCCTCATCCGCGGTCTCAGCTCTAAAGCCATGCGGAAGACGCAGCCGGCCGCGCGGACACGAACTGTCTCGCGCGGTTGCCATGGGTCGCTCCCGGGCCGATGATACGCAAAACAGATCAGAACCAATCGCGAGGAAACCAATGCGTGGGCGTCGTGTGCTGATGGAATCGTTCGTGGCGCACGGCGTGCGTCATATCTTCGGCAATCCCGGCACGACAGAAACGCCGCTGCTCGACAGCTTGCCGGCGTTTCCGCAACTTGAATACATCATGGCCCTGCATGAAGGTGTCGCTGTCAGCGCCGCCAGCTTCTACGCGCAGGCCTCGGGACGCGTCACCGTTGCCAACCTGCACGTCGCTCCCGGCCTTGGCAATGGCATCGGTTCGCTCTACGGCGCGCTGAAAGCAGGTTCGCCCGTGGTTGTGACGGCCGGCCAGCAGGACACGCGAATGCGGCTCAAGAATCCGCTGCTCGGCCACGACCTCGTTGCGATGGCAGCACCGGTGACCAAGTGGAGCATGCAGATCGAGCGCGCCGACGAGATCGCACCGATCATGCGGCGCGCGTTCAAGATGGCGACCGATGCGCCGCAGGGACCGGTGTTCGTGTCGCTGCCGATCGACGTCATGGAGCAGGAGACCGCGGTTGAAGCGTCGGCGCCGGATCATTTGTGGCGATCGACGCGCCCCGACCCGGCAGGCATCGAAGCGCTGGCCGCGCTGCTCCTGAAGTCGAACAATCCGGCCATCATCGCCGGCGACGAGGTGGCGAGATCGGGCGCCGAACAGGCGCTGGTGGCACTCACGGAAGCGATCGGTGCCACGGTGTGGTTCGAAGGGCTGCGGCATCACGCGCCCTTCCCGACCAACCATCCGAGCTATCGTCAGTCGCTCCCCGGCGACGCCAGGCAGGTGCGTAAGGCGCTCGGGGACACCGATCTCGTGCTGCTCGTCGGCGGCCCGTTCTTTGAGGACGTCTGGTTTGCGCCGGGCGGCCACATTCCGGACGGCGCGTCCGTGCTCCAGATCGAAGCCTCGGCCGAGCGTCTCGCGCTCAACAACCGGCTCGATGCCGGCATCGTCGGCGACATCGCCGTCGGCCTCGGCGCATTGACGGACGCGGTACACGCAAAGGCGGGGGCGGACTTCAGGCAGGCCGTGCAAAGCCGCAATACCCGGCTTTCCGATTTGCAGGCGAAGGAGAAGGACGCCTATCGGGCGCGCCTCGATAAAAGCTGGAACCGCGAGCCGAGCTCGATGCCGCGGGTCACCGCCGAGCTTCGTAGAGGTCTGCCCGACAACGTCGTCATCGTCGATGAAAGCATCACGGCGAGCCTCGATCTCGCACGCGCCTTCGATTATCGCGGATTCGGCGACTATTTCGGCGGTCGTGGCGGTGGCATCGGCCAAGGTCTTGCCGGCGCGATCGGTGTCAAGGTGGCAATGCCGGACCGTCCGGTTGTCGCCATCTCCGGCGACGGCTCGGCGATGTATGCGATCCAGGCGCTCTGGACCGCCGCGCACCACAAGCTTGCGATCGTATTCGTGGTGCTTGCGAACCGCGAGTACCGCATCCTCAAGCACAACGTGGATGTCTGGCGTCAGAATTTCGAAGCCGGCACCCAGCATCCCTATCAAAACATGGATATCACCGGCCCGGCGCTCGACTTCGTGCATCTCGCAGCCGGCATGGGCGTCGAAGCCGTCAGAGTCGAGAAGGCCGACGACATCGCCGCCGCGGTCGCGAAGGCTGTCGCGGCCTACCGGCCGTACCTCGTCGAGATCGCAATCGAAGGAAAACGCTGACCACGCAGGAGGAGCGTCTCATGGCAGGCATTCTGGGCGGCAAGGCTGCATTGGTGACGGGCGGCGGCTCCGGCATTGGCCGGGCAACGGCGATCGCCATGGCGCGCGAAGGCGCGCGCGTGGCGGTGTCGGACCTTTCAAAGGATGGAATCGAAGAGACCGTCGCTCTCATCAACGCCGCCAGCGGTCAGTCGATCGCGATACAAGGCGATGTCACCGACGAGGCTGATGTCGCGAACATGGTGGCGCGGACGGTGTCGGCGTTTGGCCGGATCGATTGTGCGTTCAACAACGCCGGTGTTGCCGGGCGCTCCGTCGGCCCGCCCGGCCAACGCATTCATGAACTGACGCAGCCCACCGTGGCGAAGATGTTTTCGGTGAACCTGATGGGCATATTCCTGTGTCTGAAATACGAGATCGCACAAATGTTGAAGCAAGGAGACGGCGGCGCGATCGTCAACACCGCCTCGATTGCCGGGCTGGTTGGCCTCGCCACGTCGGGCCACTATGTCGCGACCAAGCACGGCGTCGTCGGGCTGACCAAGACCGCGGCGATTGAATATGCCCAGGACGGCATCCGCGTGAACTGCGTCAATCCCGGATACATCAAGACGCCGATGACCAAGGAGACGATGGACGAACGTTATGACGAGATCATCGCCAAGGTGCCCGTTCGTCGCTTGGGTGTGCCCGAGGAGATCGCGGAAGCCGTGGTTTGGATGTGCTCGGACAAGGCGTCCTTCATGACCGGCGCATCGCATGTGATCGACGGCGGCTACAGCGCCGCCTGATCTGATCGGATCGATCGCTGCTCTCGCCTTGGTTGATGATTGCCCGTGGCGCAGCGACGCAAGAGAGGGCGGAATGAGCGGCAAAAGCTCGGACAGATCGTGTCGCGAGAACGTAAAGCCATATCTCTCCAGGCCTGTCATCGCCCGCGAAGGCGGGCGATCCAGTATTCCAGAGACAGTCGTGATTGATCCGAGAGGCCGCGGCGTACTGGATCCCCCGCATGTGCGGGCCATGACGGCGGAGCGATCGCCGCGGTGCCGTCGCGGCAAGGAGCCCGGCACGCGCAACCCGCCCGCCGTTCAGCGGAACAAGGGAAATTGTTCCGTATACAACTAAAGGTTTAGACGCCACGCCGCGCCCGAGGCGGCTGGGCTAGTCCCGCACCCTCGGTGCCGCGGCGCCGATGTCGAGACCAAGCTGGCGCGCGCGGTCGCGGCGCTCCTCGGTCAACAGCCTCAGTTCACGTTCCAGCGACCGCGCGACCTCGTCCTGCGATGTCTTGGAGGCGGCGCGTTGGCCACGCTTGGCGGTTTCAGGCTGAGCGGTCACAGGGGAACCCTTGTCATCGTACTGTCACGGCGATTCTTCGCACGGCTTGATTCCGCCCGACAATCAAAAAGAATTCAGGATCAAAGTTTTGGAAACCTCACGCGCCGTTGACTTGAAACTAGGCAGAAGATTCTCCAGCGTGCCCGCGGCACGGATCAAATTGTGCCGCATCTGCGGAAAATACAGTCAGTGCCGGCCATCAGACCTATTTCGCATTCCTGCGAAATCATTTCTGCATTCCGATGAACCCGTCCCGAAACGGACACGCTCTAGCGTTACATGATTCGCGGATGGCCAGCCGTGCGGGTGGGCCGATTGTCCTGAGGATGACGTTACCGATGAAGCCGCCAAAAGCCATGCCGTATATGTGGGCGGCCGCACTGATCGCGGTTGCGATCTGGGGTGCGGTCGGATCGCCGCAGATGGCACATACCTTGGCCAGGCAGCACTACGCCGGCACCCGCTAGCCGATTCGGTACCGGCCGGCGATGACGCCGATGTGGACGGTCATGGCAGGCCGAGGAATTTGAAAGGCGTGGTGTCCCGGGACGCTGCGATGGCCCCGAACGCATCCGGTCCTGATCACAACCTGATCGCGCTTTATGCCCGTCAGCGTGCCTATCAATTGCGCTAAAGCCGCGGCCGCAGCGGGCGCTGCGCGTCCATGGTCCAAGCGTCGCAGTTCGATGCGATACCTGCGAAGGGTTAGGGGCATCCGCGCGTGGCGTGATAGGGACGTTGCACAAGCTGCGATCGGCCACAGGATACGCCATGCCCACTTTCCCTACCTCGACCACAGTTCTCGATTCCGTGCTGTTCCGCGATGCCTTCGGCACGCGTGAGATGCGCGAGGTGTTTTCCGACCTGCGGCTGCTGCAGCGCTATGCGCAGGTCGAGGTCGCGCTGGCGAAGGCCGAAGCCCGCTGCGGCGTGATCCCGGCGGAGGCGGCTGAAGAGATCGCGCGGCGCACGGATGTCGCGGCGCTCGATTTCGACCTGCTGCGACAGGAGACCGACATTGTCGGCTACCCGATCCTGCCGCTGGTGCACCAGATGGCGAAGCAGTGCGGCGAGGCCGGTCGTTACGTCCATTGGGGCGCGACCACGCAGGACATCATGGATACCGCCGTGGTGTTGCAGGTTCGCGACGGGCTCAAGATCGTCGAGGACGAGATCGCCGCGCTGCGCGGCGTCCTCGCCGGTCTGTCGAAGCGCTATCGCGACACCCCGATGGCGGGGCGGACCCACCTGCAGCAAGCGTTGCCGGTGACCTTCGGCTACAAGACCGCGATCTGGCTGGCGGCGTTCGACCGCCATGCTGAGCGGCTGGCGCAACTGAAGCCGCGCGTGCTGGTCGGCCAGTTCGCCGGTGCCGCCGGCACGCTGGCATCGCTCGGCGACAAGGGGTTCGATGTGCAGCAGGCGCTGTGCGAGGAACTCGGTCTCGGCGTCCCGGTCTCGACCTGGCACGTGGCGCGCGACGGGCTGGCGGAGGCGGTGAACTTCCTCGCGCTGGTGACGGGAACGCTCGGCAAGATCGCACTCGACATCATGATCATGGCGTCCACCGAGTTCGCCGAAGTCTATGAGCCGTTCGTGAAGGGACGCGGGGCCTCCTCGACCATGCCGCAGAAGCGCAACCCGATCTCGTCTGAACTGATGCTGGCTGCGGCAAAGGCGGTGCGTCAGCATGCCGGCTTGATGATGGACGCGATGGTGCAGGATTTCGAGCGCGCCACCGGTCCGTGGCACGCCGAGTGGATGGCGATCCCGGAGAGCTTCGTGCTGACTGCAGGCGCGCTGCATCAGGCGAAGTTCGCGCTCGGGGGCCTGATCGTCGATGAGAAAAGAATGGCCGACAACCTCAACCTCAGCCGCGGGCTGATCGTTGCCGAAGCTGTGATGATGGGGCTGGCGCCCGCGATCGGCCGGCAGGAGGCGCACGACGTCGTTTACGACGCCTGCCGCGTCGCCAATGATAAGGGCTTGTCGTTGGCCGACGCGCTGGCGGCGGATCCGCGCGTGGCAAGCCGCATCGACCGCGCCACGATCGAGCGCCTCACCGCGCCGAAGAATTATCTCGGGCTTGCGCCCGAGATGGTCGATCGGGTGCTGGCATCGGCGAACCGGTAAGAGTTCGGCGCATGCGCTCGCCGTCGCGTGAACGGCGGCGGTGGAACCTTGCGGATACGGATCGAATTGGACTACGAATCGGTAAAATCTCAACAGGACACTGCCGGACGCTTCATGACTGCACATCAACGCAACCTTTCCGCCTCGATCGATCCCGTGAAACTCGATCGGCTCGCCGAAGTCGCGGTGAAGGTCGGCCTGCACCTGCAGCCGGGACAGGACCTTCTGCTGACGGCGCCAGCGGCTGCGATGCCGCTGGTGCGGCGGATTGCCGAGCATGCCTACAAGGCCGGCGCCGGCCTGGTCACCCCGTTCTTCTCGGATGAAGAGCTTACGCTCGCCCGTTACCGCTACGCCAATGACGCGAGCTTCGACCGGGCCGCGAACTGGCTCTACGAGGGCATGGCCAAGGCCTTTGGCGCCAACACCACGCGACTTGCGATCGTCGGCGACAATCCGATGCTGCTGTCGGGCGAAGACCCGACCAAGGTCGCGCGCGCCAGCAAGGCAAATTCGATGGCCTACCAGCCGGCGCTGGAGAAAATCGTCAATTTCGACACCAACTGGAACATCATCGCCTATCCCAGCGCATCCTGGGCGAAGCAGGTGTTTCCCGACGTTGCCGAGGATGTCGCGGTGGCCAAGCTCACCGACGCGATCTTCTCCGCATCGCGGGTCGATCAGGACGGCGCCGTCGCCGCCTGGGAGAAGCACAATGCCAAGCTGCGCGAGCGCACCGAATGGCTGAACAGCCAGCGCTTCCACGCCTTGAAATATTCCGGTCCCGGAATGGACCTGACGATCGGGCTGGCCGACGGCCACGAATGGGAGGGCGGCGCCTCGACAGCCAAGAACGGGATCGTCTGCAATGCCAACATCCCGACCGAGGAGGTCTTCACCACGCCGCATTGCCGGCGTGTCAGCGGCCATGTCGTCAGCTCCAAGCCGCTGTCCTACCAGGGCACGCTAATCGACAACATCGCGGTGAAGTTCGAGGACGGCCGCATCGTCGAGGCCAAGGCCTCGCGCGGTGAGGAGGTGCTGAAGAAGGTGCTCGACACCGACGAGGGCGCGCGCCGGCTGGGCGAGGTGGCGCTGGTGCCGCACTCCTCGCCGATCTCCAAGAGCGGGCTATTGTTCTTCAACACGCTGTTCGACGAGAACGCCGCCTCGCACATCGCGCTCGGCCAGTGCTACTCGAAATGCTTCGTCAACGGCGACAAGCTGACACCGCAGCAGATCGCCGAGCAGGGCGGCAACAAGAGCCTGATCCATATCGACTGGATGATCGGCTCCGCCCATACCGACATCGACGGCGTCCACGCCGATGGCCGCACCGTGCCGGTATTTCGGCAAGGCGAGTGGGCGTAAGGCGCCGTTAGTGGAACCGGCGCTCACGCGAGGCGATCAATTCGCCTCGCGTGGCGCTGAAACGGCAGGTTTCGTACTGCGGCCGGAAGCCGAGGCGGCGATAGATCTTCAGCGCGGCGGCATTCCGGCTTGAGACATTCAGCCAGCAGGGATGCTCGACCGAGACCTCGTGGGCGGTGAGCACATGATAGACCAGGAGCTGGCCGAGCCCGCGGCTCTGGCGCGCCGGGTCGACGGCTACCGACTCGATCCACATCGAGTTCTGCTCCGGCTCTGTCAGGCAGAAGCCCGACATCTGTCCGTCTTCCGACGCTACCCAGACTTCGCTCTCTGTCAGCACCTGCGCCATCTCCTCCGGAGAGTACAGGCGGAACGCCTCATCCGAGGCGTAGGCGGTGTTGTGGATGCGCGCGACCTCGGCGGCGCAGGCAGTCACGTCGCTGGCGCGCTCGATGGCGGCGCGCGCAGCCGCCAGGGTGCGGGCCGGCTGCAGCGGCTCGACGCATTTCATCCCGATCTCGGAGCCGACATGAACGAAGCCGAATGCGGATACGAACGCCATTCCCGCCGGCCAATCGCGACTCACCAGCGTTTGCACAGTGAGGTTTGCGTCGGCATCGATCGCGAGCACGTCATCGAACAGAGCGAGGCCGATCCGGCGGCGCCGCACCTCGGGCGCCACAACGATCTTGAGGAACCGGGAATGGTGTGAGCCCTGGTCGCGCAAGGACGATTCGGCGAGCCCGACCAGGCGACCGTCCCGCTCGGCTATACGAAAGTCGCGCCCGCCACGATTCTGCGGCAGCTTCAGGAACTGGTCCCATTGCGGCAGCGTAACCGGGCCGAGCTGCGGTTCCACCGCCGCGGCCTTGCTGTAGAGTGCGACCACCGCTTCCGCATCAGCCTCTCGGAGCGGCCGGATGGTGATGCCGTCATCCATGAGTCGCAAGCTTACCCGATGTCGAGGCGATAAACATCCTTTGCCGTCTTAAAGAACAACGCGGTCTTCTCGACTTCGCTATATTGTGAAGCCAGTCGTTTGAACGCGTTGAAGATCACCTGATAGCTGCATTGACCCTTATCAGGTGGGAAGTTGCTCTCGAACATGCAACGGCTTGGACCGAAGGCCTCAATGCAGGTTTCTATATAAGGCCGCCAAGCTGCGGCAAGTTCCTCCGACGATGGCGGCTTTGGCCGCAAGTGGAAGTCGTAGCCGAGCAGGCACATCGCCAGCCCGCCGAGCTTGACGACGACGTTGTGACACTTGGCGATCTCCTGGATCGACGCCCGCCAGACCGGGAAGGTCTCGCTGCGCTTGCCGGCGAAGCGGCCGATCCCGACCGGACCGCCGCAATGATCGAGCATGATCCGGGTCTCGGGGAAGGCGCGGGCGAGGTCGGTCAG